>ERZ842401.2316-NODE-2316-length-25569-cov-8.353923_pt1 | contig 25569 bp, 20 predicted proteins | sample MGYA00521270_ERZ842401 | MGnify/ENA primary metagenome ERZ842401 (study PRJEB31892, sample SAMEA3878208) | bioreactor metagenome | biome: Moose rumen | place: Sweden | collected 2011-10 | study: EMG produced TPA metagenomics assembly of the PRJEB12797 data set... | reverse complement strand
CATTAAAAGAATTAAAACAAAGAGAAATTCAAAAGTTACAGGATGAATTAAAAATAGAAAAACTTAAATTTATAGAGGAAAATAAAAATAATCTTCCTCCTATTGACCAAAGATATAATGAAGTATTAAGGGATATGCGAACAGAATATGGGGGTTCGTTCACTGCTGAGATGAAATGGGCTAAACATGTAGCCAAAACAGATATTGAATATTTAGAATATGCTTTTGAAAAAAGTCATAAATACAAAGAGTTAGCTTTAAAATTACGCTTAACAGCGATGAAGCCAGATGAAGTTCAATATTATAAAGAAGCAGAACAAGTATTAATGAGTCGTAAACTCAATTATGATAGATTAGAATTAGCATCTTTACCAAATCATATTATAAAATCTATTGCTAAAAATGAGTTTGGAAATGCTCAGGCTATAGGACATGGGTTAGCATATCAAGTAAATGGAGCGTTAAGATTAGGAGTAAATCCTGAAGACATTATAATAACTCTTTTAGATGAAAGCTTTAAATCTGCAAAACCTTTAACTAAATCAACTGTAGTGTACAGGGGAGTAACCGGAAGTACTGCCGATAATTCTATTGATTTTATAAATAAATTAATGAAATCAAAAAAAGGTGATACTTTCATTGATAAAGGTTACTCTTTTACTTCTTTTAATCCGCGTTGCGCTGTTTCTTGTAATGGTACATGGGATTTAGGTACTCCTGAATTGAAATTAACAATTAAAGTCCCTAAAGGAGCAAAAATTTCTGACGGTTCTGATTTTGAACAACTTGAAATGTTATTTCCAAGAAATGCCGAATTTAAAATTGTAGAAGAGGCGAAGGTTATTAAACCTGGAATTGAATACATTGGGGAAAATGGACAAAAATGTAAAGGAAGCGATTATGTTGAAATGGTCGTAGAATACATTTTGCCTAAATCATAATATAAACTTGTTTATTATTTAATGTTACTTATAATTTAAAAATTTTATCACTAAGTCAAAAACAAAATCTTCGTTCAAACTTTCAGTATAATTATATGGCAAGGTAGTACCTTGACCGTAGTTTAAACCTATTGTTAAGAAATGCGTCTCAAATACAGACTACGAGACGACATGCGACCACATGCGTCGCATAGGATCGTTATACTGAAGATATGAAGAACGATAGATTTACGGAAAAACTGAATAGCTTTAAATCAGTAAGGGATTTGCTCAAAGTGTTCTCTACGGAGAAAAAGTGTGAGAATTTTCTAAAAAAAGTTCGTTGGGGAGATAAGGTTGTAAGTCCTTATGATGAAACGGCAAAGGTTTACAAATGCAGCAGAAACAGATTTCGTTGTGCAAAAACAGGAAAAGATTTTAATGTAAGAACAGGGACAATGTTTGAAAATACTAAAATTGAACTTAGGACTTGGTTTTTGGCTATTTATATTATCACTTCTCATAAAAAAGGAATTTCATCAATGCAGTTGGCAAAAGATTTGAACGTAACTCAAACAACTGCTTGGTTTGTTTTGCACCGTATAAGAAATTGTTTTAAGCTTGAGAATAATATTGTTTTAGACAATGATGTCGAAATCGACGAAACTTATGTTGGAGGAAAGAACAAAAACCGTCATAAGAATAAAAAAGTTAAAAATTCTCAAGGCAGAAGTATGAAAGATAAAGTTGCCGTACTTGGAATGGTTGAAAGAAACGGAAAACTTATTGCAAGAATTGTTGAGGATGTGCAAGCAGAAACTTTGACAAAAGAAATTCTGAAAAGTGTTAAACAATCTGCAAACATTTATACTGACGAATGGCTTGGATATAAAGATATTCACAAATACTACAACCACGAAATTGTCAACCACGGAGCAAGAGAATTTGTAAACGGAAATGCTTACACAAACAATATGGAATGTTTTTGGGGAATTTTGAAAAGGGGAATAATCGGGATTTACCACTTTACAAGCAAAAAACATTTGCAAAAATATTTGGATGAGTTTGTATTCAGATACAACACAAGAAACTACGGAGCATTTGATAAATTTACTACCCTATTAAACCACATGACCGTAAGAACAAGATACAAAGACCTGATTGCAGCTTAATCAATGTTTATAGTATGAGAAGAAGTTAAATAATAGCAAAACAACAAACGGCTTAAATAATTAAGCCGTGTTAATGTTTGTTTCAATCTGCTTTTAAAATTTTTCCTAAATTTTTATATTAAAATAAAAAACTTTTTATTGTATGGAGAATATGACAAATCTCCAATAATGTAATTTAAACTATTTTGTGGTAAGTTCTATATAGTTACCTAAATAAATTTATAATATCATTCATTGCAACAGCTTGTTTTTGATATTGCTGAGTTTTTATTTCAAGAGTTGAAATCTGTTTTTTGTAATCAATTATATTTTTCTGGCATTCCCTTGCTCTGTTTGAAAGAGCTTCCTGATATTGTTGAGCTTCCTTTAGCACAGATTTAATAGGAATTCCCAAAGCTTCCATTGTCTGCTTGATTATTATTGCTCCCGTTTGTTTTGTTACTCCGACAGGAAGTTTTGATATTAAATGATTTAATATAGCTACATTATTAGGATATTCAAGATCACTTTGTGTATCATTAATATTAATTTGTCCCATTTGGTTGATAGTATTTTGAAGTACTGTATCTAAATTGATTTGGGGCTGAATATTATTTCCCATCAACGAATTAACATCTATGTTAATATTATTTTCATGCTCAAAATTCATGCTGTTTTGTACTTGTGTTTCAGTATTATCGAACTCATCAGTCGGCTCAGATTTAGCATCTGTTAAAATTTCTGCTTCGGGTTCTTTTATTGTATTTTTATCTTCAACCTGAGCAGATTCCACAGATTTATTTTGCATCTTCAATGCTTCTACTATCTTTCTACCAACATTATCACTAATTTGTTCAGCCATATCAACCTCTTATTATACATAATTTAATGTAATTATATAAAAGACATGCAATTTTTGCAACTTAATTATAATTAAATTTAACTTGTATAGTCTTTATATTCGTGTTAGTATTTTGCCGTAGTGTGAGGGATGTATGGAAACCATTGAAATTAATGATATTGAAGATTTTAGTTGCGGTGCAAATCCGCATCAGGCTGCCGGAATTTCAAAAATATCTGATGGTATAGAATATGAAATACTCAGCCGTAATAAAGATTTGGAGTATATTGATTTTATTAATTTATCTGAAAATGTAAAAGTTTTGGGTGAATTTTTTGATGTGAATTGTGCTGTTCTTACTAAGGAAGGTCTAATATGCTCAGTTGCTTTAGGAGCAGATGTTGATGGTGCTTTTGAAAAAGTTATGGATTCGGATCCTGTTTCTGTTGTAGATTCAAGTGTCGGATTTTCAAAAGAAGTTAGTTTATCGGTTGCGAAGCTTTTAAAAACTTTGAATATAAAAAATGTTATATCAACAGGATATTCAAAGGAAGCCTTTTCTTATCTTTTGGATACGGATATAAACGTGATTTTGATTAAAACTCCTTTGCATGAATTGCAGGGATTTTCGTCAAAAGATATTAAAGTCACCCCATTTGGAATTTTGGTACAGGAACAAGATACAACCAAACTTTCAAAAGATAATTTTAAAGTCGTTTCGCAGGTGAAGCCATCTCAGGAACAAATTGAAGATGCTGTTTTTGCGTGGAAGGTTTCCAAGCATTTGAAATCCTGCTGTGTAATTATTGTAAAAGATTTGAGCGCAAAAGCTATTGTTCAGGGCCGTTCAAATATGATTACAGCAGTAGAAAGTGCAATGGATTTGGCATGTGAAAATTCAAATGATGCTGTAATGGCTCTGGATTGTTCTATTGAAACATCTCAAGTCCTAAATACTGCAATTCAGGGCAGAATAGGTCTGATTGTCGAATCAGGTGACAGTAATAAATCTTCGGATATTTTAAAGCAGGCTGATAAATATGGATTATCTGTAATCTTTACTAAAATAAGAAATAAGAGGTATTAATCGGAATGAATAGTGAGTTGTGAATAGTGAATTGTCGCTTTCGGTGCTACGCACAATTAAAATAATTAATCCTATAAAGAACTATTCACTGCTCACTATTTACACATAATAAAGAGGTATGAAAATGACAAATATAAAACCCTGGGATGAGTATTTTTTGGATTTGGCAAAGACTTGTGCAAGCCGTTCTAATTGCATAAGAGCTCAAGTTGGTGCTGTTATAGTCGGTACAGATAAAAAAATTAAAGCGACAGGATATAATGGTACTCCTTCAAAAGTAGAATCTTGTGCTGAACGCGGTTCTTGTTACAGAATCGATCATAATATCAAGTCAGGAACTCAGTATGAAACTTGTCGTTCAATACATGCCGAGCAAAATGCAATAATTCAGGCAGGTCAGGACAGATGTCAGGATGCTACAATTTATATTTGGGGACATAATATGATTTGTATATTGTGCAAAAGATTTATTGTTCAGTCAGGGATCAAAAACTGTGTATTGCAGAAAGATGAAAACAGTTCTGTTGTCAGAGTATCAGTTGATGATTTAAGACGTGAGCTTGAAGAAGTAAAATAATATTGTCTGGTATGTTGTAAATAAAAATTTCAGGTTTTATGATATAATCTTTTTATGGCAATTATTCTTGACGGTAAAAAATTGAGAGATAAGATTTTGGACAATCTGAAAGATAAAGTTGCATCTTTCAAAATTAAGCCAAAACTTGTTGTGATTCTTGTAGGAGAGGATTCGGCAAGTAAAATTTATGTTGAAAACAAGAGAAAATTTGCGCAGAAGACAGGGATTATTTCGGAGGTTGTAAATTATTCATCAGACGTAAAAGAGAGTGTTTTGATTGACAAAATCAAAGAATTGAATAGTGATAAATCAGTACATGCTATACTTGTTCAGTTCCCGTTGCCCTCTCATATTTCAAAAGAGAATGTTATAAATGCGATAACTCCGGAAAAAGATGTTGATGGCTTTACTCCGTACAATACCGGCAAACTTTTTTCATGTGATATTCCTTATGTTTATCCTTGTACCCCAAAGGGTATTTTGTTATTGCTTGACGAATATGGAATAGATATAGAAGGAAAACATGCTGTTGTGGTTGGCCGTTCTCAAATTGTCGGACATCCTTTGGCGCAGATGCTTTTGAATCGAAATGCTACGGTTACTGTTTGTCACAGTCATACAAAAAATCTTGCTCAAATAACAAAAACTGCAGACATTGTTATTTCTGCAGTGGGAAAAAATATTATAAAAGGGGAAATGTTAAAATCTGATTGTGTTGTTGTTGATGTTGGAATTTTTAAAGATGAATCAGGCAAGTTGAGTGGAGACGTAGATTTTGATTCATCTTCAAAAATCGCATCATTTATTTCTCCGGTTCCCGGGGGGGTCGGACCGATGACTATTACGTCATTAATGTTAAACACTGTGGAACTTTTTGAAAAAGCCCTATAATGTTCTGTCAGTACTAACCGCCTGAAGCTAAGTTTAATGTACAACTTGATTTTACGTTGTTGTTTACAAGTGTTTTTAACGAAGAAATCTCGTTTTCTATTGCAGTCATTTGAGTATCAATAGAATCTTTTTCAGAACTTAATTGTTCATCTAATTGTTCATAGTATAGATAAGTTGCATCTTCTGATTCGTCATAATCTGTGTCACCATTGTGCTGCTTTTTAATGGCTGCCATTTGTGCTTCTGCAGCTTGAGTCTGGTTCATAATAGATGTGTACTGCAATTGTAAAAAGTTTTTCTGCAACGTCAATAAACTCTTTTGACTTGCTAATGCTAAAAATGCCATAATCTCGTCTCCTTATTTAAAACTCTCTCAATTCTATAAAGTATTTTGAAAAAGTCTAATTTCACAAAGGATATTTTTTGTTACATTTGTTTACATATTCTAAATATCTAAGCCGGTAAACATTTCCAATGAAGTTACGGTTTGGAGTGCAGGATAATCGTCAATATTATACTCTTTAACGAAATCAATGGCTTCATTTCTTGCCATTTCAAGAATTTTGGCATCTCTTACTATATCAGAAATTATTAAGTCAGGCAGACCGCTTTGTCTTGTTCCTAAAAACTCTCCCGGGCCGCGAAGTTGTAAATCTTTTTCTGCTATAACAAAACCGTCATTTGTTTGAGTCATTATATTCAATCTTTCCATTGTTTCAGGTTTGGCTGAAGATGTAATTAAAATACAATATGATTGTAAATCACTTCTGCCAACACGTCCTCTCAGCTGATGAAGTTGCGAAAGCCCGAATCTTTCCGCATTTTCTATGACCATGACTGTTGCATTAGGTACATCTACCCCTACTTCTACAACTGTTGTGGAAACTAAAATATCATATTTCCCTTCTTTAAAATCTTTCATTACGGTATCTTTTTCATCAGGTTTTAATTTTCCGTGTAAGAGTCCTATTTTATATTCTTTGAATATTGTTTCCTGTAATTTTTTTGCTTCTTCTGTTGCGGCTTTTGCTGAAAGTGCTTCGCTTTCATCAATCAGCGGATATACGATGTAGGCTTGTCGTCCTTGTGATATTTGTTCTTTTATAAGCTCCCAGACTTTTTTGTGCGCACTTGTAAGATAAGTCTTTATTGGTTTTCTTCCTTTTGGTAATTCATTTATTACGGTTAAATCCAAATCCCCATGAACAGTAAGGGCAAGAGTTCTTGGAATAGGAGTTGCTGTCATTGTAAGCATCTGCGGATTTTGTGATTTTTTCTTTAGAATATTCCTTTGGCGAACTCCAAATCTGTGTTGTTCATCAACTACTATCGCACCAAGATTATTGAAATCAATATTATCCTGAATAAGAGCGTGAGTGCCAACGGCAATATTTATCTGCCCGTTTCTTAGTGATGTTTCAAATTGATTTCTGACTTTTTTGCCCTGAGAACCCATAAATAAACCTACGCTTAATCCAAGAGGAGTCAGCCAGTTTATAAGGTTGTTATAGTGCTGTTGGGCAAGAATTTCTGTTGGAGCCATAAATGCACCTTGATATCCGTTTTCAATTGCCGCTAAGAGCATTATTGCTGCAACAACTGTTTTTCCGCTTCCGACATCTCCCTGTAACAGTCTTTGCATCGGGGCTTCAGAGTTCATATCATTTAATATTTCGTTTACTGCCTGTTTTTGTCCTGAGGTTAATTCAAAAGGTAAGCTTTTTATAAATTTTTGAACAAGTCCGTCAGAATGTACTGTTAGGGCGTAAGATGGCGTATTTTTTGCAGTTGCTTCTCTTATGCGTATTAATTTTAACTGAACTAAAAATAGTTCTTCAAAAATTAGTGAAAATCTTGATTGCTCAAGTATTTCCATTGATTCAGGGAAATGGATTTGTTTTATGGCATTTTTTTTATTTATAATTCCGTATTTATTTCGGATAAAATCCGGTAAGACATTTACGATTTGCTCCTGAAACATTTCTATTGCGTTAAAAATAGCTTTTCGCAGAATTTTTATATTCAGTCCGTCGCACATGGGATATATTGGGACTATTCTTGCAAGATTAAGGTTTGAATCTTTATTATCAAGAAATTCACCGTTCATTATCGAGTATGAAGGTTTATCCATTGTCAGTGCGTTGGTATAACTATCTCTTTTGACTGTTCCTGATACCATAATACCTGTGTTTTGCGGGAATTGAGCTTTCATTCTCTGAAGAACGTATTTGTTGCCTTTAGCATTAAAGAAGCATAGTTCAAACTTACCACTCTCGTCTCCTATAACAACTTTTGTTACGGATAAATTATTTCTTGTATTAAAAGTTGAAACAGATTTTATATATCCAAAAACAGTAGTAGTTTGCCCTTCTTTCAGATTTCTTATTAGGGTTCTGGAGGAGTAATCAATATGTTTTTTGGGAAAATACATCATTAAATCCTGAGCTGTATAAATTCCCAGTTTGTTTAACTTATATGCAACTTTAGGCCCGACCCCTTTAATATACATTACATCCACTTCTGAGGGGTGTTTTTGGCTGAGAAATGAACGTTCTTTTTCTTCTTTTTGTTCTTGTTTGGATCTTTTTAATTCAAGCTTAATTATTTTAACCAGTTGTTCGATGGCCTTGCGTCTTTCGGGAACTCCTGAGTATGGATAAACATCAAAAGCTTCATACAGAACAGCCCAACGAGGATTTTGTTTATCCTTTTTTATTTCATTTTTTATTTCTTCTTTGATAAATTGGGAGAAAGTTGTTTTTCTTCCCAGAATATCAATGTATCTGTATTCTGCTTCAATATCAAGAGCCTGTTTTATTTTATCCAGTTTGTCTAACATAAATTATTTACACTTTTGTCGTGCTTAGATTTAATAATTCTGAGCCAAGTTTTGTTATAGTACCTGCCCCTAAACCAATTACTATATCATTTGGTTTCAGATCTTTGTATATTTCCTGTGCAACCTGAGTCATGGAACCTGTTATATGTTTGCATGGAATATCTGATTTTTCTTTAAATTCGTTTACAAATGCATGAGCATTTACCCCGACAATTTCGTCTTCGCTTGCAGCATAAACATCTGTAACAATTAATTCGTCTATTCCGTCAAAGGCTTCCATAAATTCATTCCATAAATTTTGCAGGCGTGAATATCTGTGAGGCTGAAAAACTGCAATAATTCTTTTATCCTTGAAAGATTTTGAGCAGGACAAGGTTGCCTTAATTTCTGTCGGGTGGTGTGCATAATCGTCATATACAGATATTCCGTTAAACTCCCCGACTTTTTGGAATCTTCTGCCCATACCGGTAAAACCGGCAAAATAAGAATTAACCAAATTCATATCAACTTTTGCTATGTGCAAACTTGCCCAAACAGCAAGCGAGTTATAAACGTTATGAACTCCTTTAAGACTGATTTTAAGATTAATTTGAAATTCATCTTTATAATAAATATCAAAAGTTGTGTAGTCTTGTCCATAATTAATATTTTTTGCAGAATAATCTGTATTTCCGCCAATTGAGAAAGTTAAAAATTTAGCATTATGTGCAAGTTCATGGACAGAAAAATATTTAACAAGTCTTTTAACACCTTCATTATCCATATTTGCAAGAATAATGCCGTTTTCTCTCATATTCGAGATAAAAGTTTCAAAGGTTTCTAATATTGATTCTAACCCATTTTTATAGAAATCCAAATGATCAGGTTCCAGATTATTTACAACAACAAGATTCGGGCTGTATTTGACTATTGTTCCGTCGCTTTCGTCAAGTTCAGCGATAAAATATTTTGCGTGTGTGCAGTTTGCATTTGTATTAATTTCCGGAACAATCCCGCCGACAACATAAGATGGTTTTAAACCTGCCTTTTCCAGTACATAAGAGCATAACCCCGAAGTTGTTGTTTTGCCGTGAGTTCCCGAGTATCCGATAAAATATTCTTCCCCTCTTGAAATTTCTGCAAGCAGATCAGAGCGGTGCCAAATAGGTAAACCGAGGCGTTTTGCCTTCTGAATTTCAGGGTTAAACTCGCGAATAGCGGTACTTGCGACCACTATGCAATCGTCAGGCAAATTGTCTTCATTATGCCCTATATAAACTTTTGCACCCAAATCACGAACGCTTTTTACATATTTACTGTCATTAATATCAGAGCCTGAAACTTCGTAACCGTTTTGCAAAAGATATTTTGCCAAACCGCTCATTCCTACTCCGCCTATTGCTATAAAATGATATTTCTTATTCATATATCCCTCATATAAATCTTAATGTTTGCTATTTTATTTTATCATAAAGCTTCTGAAATTTACATAATAATGACAAGTGATTAATTTTAGAATATAATTACAGGTGAAATTATGAAAGCACTTATTCAAAGAGTAAAAAGAGCATCTGTCACTATAAATGGGGATTTATTTTCCTCAATAGGTTGCGGTTTATTAGTTTTTCTTGGAGTTCAAAAAGGCGATGATAAAGACAATGCAGACAAATTAGTGCAAAAACTTGTGAATTTGCGTATATTCGAAGATGAAAACGATAAAATGAATTTATCTTTATCGGATGTAAAAGGTCAAATACTTGTTGTATCCCAGTTTACATTATGCGGTGATTGCAAAAAAGGTACAAGACCGAGTTTTGATAATGCTGAATATCCTCAAAAAGCAAATGAACTTTATGAGTATTTCGTTTCAAAAGTTAAAGAGCAGGGCATAAAAACATCTACAGGGCAGTTTGGTGCAATGATGGATGTAGAATTGGTAAATGATGGGCCTGTAACTTTTATGGTCGAGAAGTAGATTACATTACACCTTTGTTCAATAAGTCGTGAATGTGAATTACACCGACAGGCATACCGTTTTCCAAAACAAAAAGATTTGTAATCTTTTTATCGTGCATAATTTTCATTGCCTCTGATGCCATAATATCTTTTGTTACGGTCTTAGGGTTTTTAGTCATAAGTTCATTGGCATGTTTTTCAAGAATCTGAGGGGACAACCATCTTCTCAGGTCACCATCTGTAAGCATACCTGTTAATAAACCGTTACGATTAACAAAGCCTACACAACCTAAACGTTTTGAAGTCATTTCCAGAAGAACTGCTTGCATGTCAGCAGTTTCGTCTAATAATGGCATTTCTTCTCCTGTGTGCATTAAATCTGAAACTCTCTGTAATATAGAGCCAAGTTTTCCGCCAGGGTGCCTGTCATTGAAATCAGATTTTGTAAATCCTTTTCTTTCAATCATGCAAGTTGTTAAAATATCTCCAAGAACCAACGTTGCTGTAGTTGAACTTGTAGGAGCAAGTCCCAAAGGACAAGCTTCTCCGTTATTAGGCAATTTTAAAACGATATCTCCGGCTTTTCCAAGAGAGCTTTCAGGATTTTTGGTAATCGCGATAAGTGATATTCCAAATCTTTTGCAATAATTCAAAATATCAACAAGTTCTTTAGATTCTCCACTGTTTGAAATTGCAATAACGACATCATCATCGGTAATCATTCCCAAATCACCGTGGCTTGCTTCTGCAGGGTGTACAAAAAATGACGGAGTTCCTGTTGAAGCTAATGATGCGGCAATTTTTTTACCGATATGACCTGATTTTCCCATTCCGGTAATTATTATTCTGCCTTTTGCGTTTTGCATAAGGTTGAGAGCTTGTGTCAGAGAGGAATCAAGATTATCTCTTAATTTTTCAATAGTATCAATTTCCATATTTACGGTTCTGACCGCACTATTAATATCTGCAATACTCTGAGCTGAAATATCTTTATCCATAATTGCCGTCATTTTAACTCCTTTTAGGTTGTAATATCCCTTTAACAAAGAAATATTATCATAAAAAATATCGCAAAAACAAAAAATTAATATATTTTTAAATTGATATAAGCAAAAAATATTTTTAGAAGTTTTAAAATGATATATGCAAAGGAAAGAATAAGGCGCAAAATAATATGAAAGTAAATATAATAGCAAAAGCAATGATTGGTGCGATTACTCTGGGTCAGGTTCAAAAAGCTTCTGCCTCTGTAACGCTGTCGCAATTTACAACAATAACCAGAAATATAGATAAATTTGTACCAACAAATATAAAACCGGAAAAAACTTTTGATATTTTGCAAAATCTCGCTGAATTATTATCAGGCAACTTAAAGTCAGTTAGCGTAAAAACTGCAAAAAGTAAAAATAGAAAAGGCATTAAAGTAAAACCAAGGCGCGCAAAAAAAGTACCAAAGCAAAGAGTTGCAAAAAAGACCCAACAGGTTAAAACATTGAAAAAATCAGCACAGATTCAAAAAAACTCTTTTGTCAGACCGACAAAAAGAGAAATCACATCAACTCTAGACGGCGGTCGTTATTGGTTTGTCGGTAAAAATATTTCATACGGTCGTCCCGTTAATTACACAGTACCAAAAGGTGCAACACAAAAGGGCGTTAAAATTGCCAATGCCAACGGAGTTTCTCTATACAGATTAAGAATTGCGAATCCTGATGTAAATTTTGATTACCCTGTCAAAGGCGGAACGACACTAAAAATTCCCGGAAGATATATTATTACCCCCGGCACAGTCAAAAATTTTGATGATGTTGTAAAAACGACAGGAATCGACAAACACTATATAAAAGATATTTTAATCGGTATTGAAGGAAGAAAACAAAAACCTGATTTGGTCTGCAAATCTGATAATGTCCGCAGTAAAGAATACCCCCATGGCTGTCCGACAATAGGTTTTGGACATACAGGCAGAGTAAACGGGGAAATTATTGTAAACGGCAAAACAAAAATAACTCAGGCTCAGGCTTACGAACTTTTGGCACAGGATATACTTGATGCAAAGGTTGATGCACTTGTTTATATGAGCAAACCGCTGTTTAATGATGCCCCTGCATCAGTACAAACAGGAATAATTGATGTTGTATTTAATAAAGGAGTAGAAGCATTTGACCGTGCAGGTTCACCTACCAAACTTATTAAAAAAGACCTTGAGAAAAAAGATTATGCTTCCGCGGCAGCACATACTGTTTTGAAAACGGCAAACCGAGGACTAAAAAAGCGTAATGTTTACAGAGTAATAATGTCAACCGAAGATTTATCACAAGCGCAGAGAAATAAGGCACTAAAAATAGCAAAACCACATTATATCAATGCTTTAAGCCAATTCCTCGGACAGAAATGGAAAGGGGAAAGAGCATACATGCAAAGAGCATGGAATAATGCGCAGAAAAACGGCAAAACCTACGACTTTTTCGGCAGATAATTATATAAGATTTTTATAATGTTCATTATAGAATTCTTCAAATCTGTCTTCTAAAATCGCTTCTCTGCATAAGCGGACAAAATTTAATAAAAATCTGATATTATGAATAGACAAGAGTGTAGATGCCGTTGCTTCCTGACATTTCCACAAATGTCTTATATATGCTCTTGAATGATTTTTGCACGCATAACAATCGCAACCTTCTACCAAAGGCAGGCTGTCATCTTCATATTTCTTATTTTTGATATTAGATTTACCGTTCCATGTAAAAAATGAACCATGTCTTGCGTTTCGTGTCGGCAAAACACAGTCAAACATATCAATTCCTGCTCTGATTCCGTCTAATAAATCTTCCGGTGTTCCCACTCCCATCAAATATCTTGGTTTATTTTGCGGTAATAACGGTGCAGTAAATTCGGTAAAATGTTTCTGGACATCTTTCGGCTCTCCTACGCTTACTCCGCCTATTGCATAGCCTACAGCATCAAAAGTCGAAATAACTTTAGCACTTTCTTGTCTTAAATCTTCAAAAAATGCTCCCTGAACGATTGGAAACAGTGCCTGTTTAGGATTAGTTTTTGCTTTAAAACATCTTTCCAGCCATCTGTGCGTACGTTCCATTGCAGATTTTGCGAAATTATAGTCACAAGGATACGGTGCACACTGGTCAAATGCCATTATTATATCTGCTCCGATATTTTGCTGAATTTCCATTGAAATTTCAGGTGAAATGTAGTGTCTTTCACCATTTTTGGGGTCCTGAAATTCGACTCCGTCCTCTGTAATTTTATTCAGATGCCCGAGTGAAAAAACCTGAAAACCTCCGGAATCAGTTAGAACAGGTTTATCCCAATTCATCCAGCCATGTATTCCCCCAAAATCCCTTATTCTTTTATCCCCGGCTCTAAGATACAAATGATAAGAATTACCTAAAATAATCTGTGTGCCGGTATTTTTAATCTGATCCCCTGTCAGAGATTTTACGGCTGAATTTGTACCTACAGGCATGAATATCGGTGTTTGAATTTTGCCATGTGGTGTTGTCAAAACTCCTGCTCTTGCACCGGTTTTTGAATCAATATGTTGCAATTCGTAATTAAAATAATCTTTTTCGTTCATCTATTCAATTTCTTTTAACATACTCTCAATATTTTTCCCGACTGCATCAGACAATTTGAGAGCATTTATTAAAGACAAATTGTGCTTTCCGTTTTCAACATTACTGATATAAGATTGACTAAAACCTGTTTTATCAATTATATCATCCTGCGATAACTTCAGTTTTGTTCTGTACATTTTAAAATTAAAGCCGAATGTCTCAAGTATTTTTTGTTCGTCCATAGTTTAATTTTATAAACTTGACAATATAAAAACAATAATTTAAAATAGCTTTATATAGTCTGCAGATTATATATATTGTAAATATAATATATACTTGTCATTCTGAACTTGTTTCAGAATCTATCAATTTAATCAAATTTACAGACCCTGAAATAAATTCAGGGTGACAATAGAAACAAGGTCAGGTTATACCTGATTTATAAAAAGAATGTAAGTCGGCATTGCGATGCTGACAAAAAAGGAGAAATCATGGAAAACTATGCCCAAAAACTTGCGAAAAATATTAAAAAATTAAGAGAAATAAATAATATGACTATAAAAGAATTGTCGCAAAAGACAGGAATAAACTCCTGCTTTTTGATTAAAATTGGGCAGTCAAAGGCAAAGAGAATATTTCTGGCTTATATAGAAACTTTTTGCAAATATTTTAATGTCGGAATAGATGAATTATTCGAATGATTACACCATCATATCAGGATCAATATCGTCAGGATTTAGGACCTGAATTCCAAAACGAGTTCTGAATAAGTACTGTACTGTTTCAGATTGAATTTCAAACATCATTTTATTAAACAAATCAAAACATTCTTTTTTATACTCAATCAGAGGGTCTTTTTGCCCATATGCACGAAGTCCGATACTATCCTGCAGCATTCGGACATTTGTTAAATGATCAATCCATTTGGCATCAACCACTTTTAAAAGTACGTCTTTTTCTAATTGTCTTACGACGTTATCTTCGCTGAATGGTTCCTGAGGCGGAGTGTCAGAATTGTAGTCTGCTAAAACTTTATTATAAAATTCTATAATTTCAATTTCGTGATCTTTATATGCCTGAATAACAAAGTCTTTTACTTTCTCATACATTGGAGTATAGCGCATATTCTGAATGTCTTTAACTTCAATTACGCCTGCCAGTGGCGGAATAATTGAGTGAAGTTCTTTAATCATTTTTTCAAGTTCTTCGTAATTATATTCTTCAACCTTCATTTCAGGAGAAATATAACTGCTCAGAATTCTGCTGACTTCTTGCTCTATCATATATAAAATATCAGAATATAAACCACGTCCTGCAAGAACTTTTTTCCTTTGATGATAGAATTTTTCACGCTGAATATTTATTACATCATCATAATCAAGTACTTGTTTTCTTATATCAAAGTGGAAAGTTTCGACACGTTTTTGAGCTGATTTAATCCTTTTTGTAATCATAGGGTGGTCAATTGCGGTATTTTCAGGAAGATTAAGCATATCCATAAGATTTTTTATCGCTTCTCCTCCAAATATTCTCATCAAATTATCTTCTAAAGATAAGAAAAATCTTGTTGAACCCGGGTCTCCCTGACGAGCTGCACGCCCTCTTAGCTGGTTGTCAATACGGCGTGATTCATGACGTTCGGTTCCGATTACATGCAATCCGCCTGCTTCTACCACTTTAGCGTGTTCTTGCTCTGTAATTTTTCTTGCTTCTTCCAATGCCTGGTTTTTCAAATTCTCATAATCAGGATGTGATTCTGTAATGCCTTGTTCATCAAGATTGGATTTTGCAAGATATTCTGCGTTACCACCTAAAAGAATATCAGTACCGCGACCTGCCATGTTTGTTGCGATAGTTACAGCTCCCAACCGACCTGCCTGAGCAATGATATATGCTTCTTTTTCGTGATGCTTTGCGTTTAAAACATTATGTTTAATTCCGCGTTGCTTTAAAAGCTCTGACAAATATTCCGATTTTTCAATACTGACTGTTCCAACAAGAACAGGACGTCCTAATTTATGTTGAGCAATAATATCTTCAATAACTGCCAGATATTTTTGAACTTCCGTTTTATAGATAACATCAGGGTGATCAATTCTTATATCAGGTTTGTTTGTCGGGATTGATGTAACTTCAAGGTTATAGATTTTCCCAAATTCGGCTTCTTCAGTCATTGCCGTACCTGTCATACCCGATAATTTAGGATATAGTCTGAATAAATTTTGGAATGTTATGCTTGCAAGAGTTTGTGTTTCGTCCTGAATTTCAACTCCTTCTTTAGCTTCGATTGCCTGATGTAGTCCATCTGACCAGCGGCGTCCTTCCATTATACGGCCGGTAAATTCATCTACAATCATAACTTCGCCATCTTTTACGACATAATCTGTATCTTTTTCAAATAATTCTTTAGCCTTTAAAGCCTGTAAAAGGTGATGGGCAAAGTTTGTTTTTATATCAAATAAATCCTTTACTCCGATTAAATCCTGAGCTTTATCGATACCTTCTTCTGTCAATATTACGTTTTTATTCTTTTCATCAACAGTATAATCAACTTCTTTTTCAAGTTGAGGTGCGATTTTTGCCATTGTTCTGTATGTATCCTCAGATTGTGAAAGACGGCCGCTTATGATTAATGGTGTTCTTGCTTCGTCAATCAAAATTGAGTCAACTTCGTCGATAATGGCATAGCTAAACGGTCTTTGAACAAGCATTTGTTCGCTTGAAGCCATATTATCTCTTAAATAGTCAAATCCGAATTCATTGTTTGTCCCATAAGTGATGTCGCACCTGTACGCATCATATTTTCTGGCAAAATCTCTTGCCCCTTCTCCGTTAGAAAGAATAACACCGACTGTAAGTCCCAAAAATTCATAAATTTTTCCCATCCATTCGCTGTCACGTTTTGCAAGGTAATCATTTACGGTAATAACATGGACACCTTTACCTGTTAAAGCATTAAGATATGCAGGCAAGGTCGCAACAAGAGTTTTACCTTCCCCTGTTCTCATTTCAGCAATGTGTCCGTTATGCAGAAAATATCCGCCTATCAACTGAACGTCAAAATGACGCATATTCAGTACCCTTTTACCTGCTTCTCTTACAGTTGCAAATGCTTCAGGCAAAAGTTTGTCTAAGGCTTCTTTTTCAAGTTTTAAATCTTCTTTAAAATTATTTGATCTTGGGCGTTTGGATAAAATTTCTTTGAATTCATCTGTTTTTGCTCGTAATTGCTCATCTGTCATAGCAGCAAATTCAGGCTCAAGTGCGTTTATATGTTCAATTATGCCCATCATGGATTTAACTTTTTTTTCATTTGGGTCGCCCAATATTTTCAGTAACCACTTCATCATAACTAAGATACCTCTCCTCAAGTTGTATATATTCTGATTTTAACATAAACATAAAAAATAAGTCGATAGGTAGATAAGTCTATAAGTTAATAAGTTTTTTACAGAATTAATTATTGTAATTTTTTTTTATGATTGAACAATTATTTCTGATGTTAATAATTTATATGAACTTATCTACTTATCTGCTTATTTACTTATCTACCTTAAAAAGTCCCACATAGTAATGCAGAACTTTTTAATAGTTATTGATATATATTTTAAATAGTGGTGAATCTGATTGATTATCTTAAACTAACCTTTACAGCAGGTCCTTTTTGTTGAATTTCAACTTTATTTTCTCTTGCTAACCAGCCAAGACCTAAATCTGCAAAATTACCTTTCAAATCCAAATCTTTTTTCATTTTTGAGAAAGATACTGTCCCGTTTGTGTGCAGGTATTCGTATATTTCTCCTGCGCTGAATCCGATTTGTTCTTCCAAGGTTAAATTAACTTTTTTTGTTGCCATAATTTTTTTCTCCTTCCTATAATGATTTAATAATTGTATCCGCAACACTTTTTCGTTATTCAAATAATATGATATTTCCTAATTTGAAACATCATATTAAGGATGTACATTTCTGACGTATTTTCATGCTAATATACATCATAAGGAGTATTGCTCTATATGTTTATTGAGGGAAGTTTAATTTCTAATAAGACTGAGATTCTGGCTGATAAATATGCGCAATTATTAAATAATGGTGTAAAAGCTTCAGAAATCCTTGTTGTCGTTCAAAACTCCACTTTAAAAAATAATTTTCAAAATGAAATTTTAAAAAAAATACAGGTTGATTGTATAGAAAAGCCTCTGATTCATTCCTTTTATTCGCTTGTTTATAATACGGTAAATGATAATTGGGCATTTTTGGAGGACAGGAATATTTTTGATAATCCTGTTATTTTGCCAAATTTATCCGGGTTGGAAGTTTCTCAGTTTATTTTGAAAGATATTTTAAAAGAGGTCCCGTTTAAAGGGTATAATTCCAGAATGTCATTGATACAGCAGATTTTCAGGAGATATTCTCTCATTATTCAGAATAATCTTTCGCAAACAGAAATAGATGAACGTGCAAAAATACTCAAAGAAGGTTTTAGTGAAGAAGCATCTTTAGCTATTAAAAAACTTTTGAAAAAGACATTGGAATTAAGAGGTTTTGATTATCTGCGTCAATGCCTTTTGTTTAATTTTATTTATAAAAATACTGATTATTTTAATAATATAAAATATTTATTAATAGATGATGCAGATGAATGTACTCCGATATTTATTGATTTTGTTGAATATCTGTCAAAACAGCTTGACGATTTTTATATTGCGATTGATCCTTTGGGTTCAAGCAGATGCGGCTATTTAAGTGCAGATAAAAATAATTATGAAAGACTGAAGAGAATATTCTCAAATGATTTACCCCCTATCGCCTGCGGCGACTTCCCCCTGAAAGGGGGCAGAAATGCCTGTGATAACTTTTGCACCCAGCAAGGGGGAAATGCCCTGCAAGGGCAAAGGGGGTTACATAAAGGTAACAGAATGCTTCCATATATAAAAGATTTTTCAAGAAGTATGAGAAAAAACATGACTATTCAGGAATTAAAAATATGGAATCTCATTCGTAAGGAACAACTTGGGATAAAATTCAGACGACAACATCCCATTGATAATAAATATATTGCAGATTTTGCTTGTACAGAAAACAAAATTATAATAGAAATTGACGGTTCGCAACACATAGAAGCCTCTAGTGATAAATACAGAACATTTTATATAGAAAATACAGGTTATAAAATTGTAAGATTTTATAATAATGAAATTGATAATAATATTGAAGGTTGTATTGAATATTTAAAATCAATAATAAGTGAACCCCCTATCGCCTGCGGCGACTTCCCCCTGAAAGGGGACAGAAATGCCGGTGATAACTTTTGCCCCCTGCAAGGGGGAAATGCCCTGCAAGGGCAAAGGGGGTATGAAGCTGACAAACTCTTTGCAAATGTTAAAGACGGGGAATTTAATCAGCTTGAAAATTTTTCTTACATTTCGTTTTCAAAGCGATCACAAATGGCAGATAGTGCAATAAAAAGAATAAATGAACTCCTCAAAAGCGGAGTTAAGCCTTGCGAGATTTCTGTAATTAGTCCTGTAATTGATGATATGTTGAAATTTACCCTCAAAGAAAATCTGAAAAATGCAAATCATTTATTCATAACAGGCAGCGAAAAACTCATACAAAATCGTTTTGTAAATGCTGTTATAACAATTCTGAAATTAAACACGAAACTAAAAGATTCTTTATCAGAGTTTGATATCAGGGTTATTTTGTCAGAATTTTTAAAAATACCAATAAAATATTGTGAAAAAATTCTTTCAGTGTTTGAAAAAAATAAAGAACTTATACACTATGAATTCAATGATGATGAGTACACGCAGCGATATAACAAATTCCTTCAGCTTGTTGAAACATTGTCTTTATCTGATAAAAAAATATCTGAACAAATTATATATATATATAATGAACTTTTTAATTTTGAAAAATATAATAAAAACGAAATTAATAAATTTAATTTCTTTATAAAACAGATTAAAGATTTTGAGGATATTTACGGTATAGAGTTTAACAGACGCAAAACGGATATAATTTTGCAGATAGAAAACTCTGTAATATCAGAAAATCCATATTCAGTGCTAGATATAGGTATGAATGATTTGGTAATTTCTACTCCTCAGAAGATAATTGATAATCATTTAAAAACAAAATTTCAATTTTGGCTTGATATTTCAAACAGCGAGTGGATAAAATCAGATACAGGTCCGTTGTATAATGCGTGGGTATTTCAAAAAGACTGGGATAAAGACAGTTATACAATCGAAGATAATATAAAATTATCGGCGGATAAAGATGCAAGAGTACTGCGAAAATTATCATTATGTGCAAGTGAACATATATATTGTTATTCAAGTCTTTTTGATTCAAACGGAATTGAAAATTTCGGTGCAATTGAACAATACATAATAACCTCAAAAAATGAACCTGAGCAGGAAGAGCAACAGGGGTTTAAAATTATTCCCCGCTCAGATCAGAAGCCTGTACTTGATTATGAAAAAGGTTATATGGGTATTTCCGCAGTCCCCGGGGCAGGCAAGACAACTATATTACTGGCTCTTATTATCAAACTTTTGGATAAAGGTATAAATCCTGAAAATATATTTGTATTGACTTATATGGATTCAGCGGCAAGAAATTTCAGAGAGCGTATAAAAAATGTTCGCAGGGATTCTCTAAAAATGCCTAATATCAGTACAATTCATGGTCTTGCACTAAGAATACTCAAAGAAAACGGCAATCATGAAAAACTCGGTCTGAATTCTGATTTTGATATATGTGATGATTCTCAAAGAAGCAGAATTTTACGTGAAATATCTCAAAAATTAAATATAAAGCAAAAAACGTTGGATGAATATGACAGAGCGGTGTCTGTTTTTAAGATGAATAAAGGAACTTTGCCTGAAAATATATCAGATATGGAACTTAAAAATTTTTCAGTTTTTTATCAGGCGTATTCTGATAATTTAAAAAATTCAAATCTGATTGATTATGATGATATGCTCACAGGTGCGGTCAGATTGCTGGAGGAAAATTCTGATATACGTTCATATTATCAAAATATTTGTATGTATTTAATAGAAGATGAAGCTCAGGATTCTTCACTTATTCAACAGAAGTTAATTTCACTTCTGGGCGGGAAATTCAAAAATATTATAAGATGCGGAGATGTTAATCAGTCAATTACAGCAACTTTTTCAAATGCTGATGTCGCAGGATTTAGAAAATTCATAACGGAAAACTATAACGTGAGTATGAACTGTTCGCAAAGATGTGCAAAAGATGTATGGAGTCTGGCAAATAACCTTGTTACATTATCTCTTGCGGATAAAACTGCAGAAAATGCTTTTTTTAAAATGTATATGCAGCCTGTTGAGGGTAAAAATCCTGTCGAACAAAATGCTGTAGTGTCAAAAATATTTGAAAATTCGCAGGAAGAAAAAAATAATGTTCTGAAAATTATTCGTGAAACATTTTCAAAACATCCTGAATATACTGTCGGGATACTTTTAAGAAATAATTATCAGGTTGAGGCGTGGCAGAATTTGATTGAAAACGCAGGGTTTAAGGTTATTACACGCAACCAATGCCTTGCACAAAAATCAATTTTCAGAGCTGTTTTTGCGGTTATGAAAATAGTTTTGCGTCCTTTTGACAATAATGTCTTGGGGGATAATTATGATATCTTGTCAGAAACAGGCAGGTATAAATACGGACTCGGCGAGGAAATTAAAAAGTACGAAAATCCGTTTATTCAGATAAATTGCGACAATTTAAATAATCAAAGTCTGGAGCAATTTTACTGGGATGTAAATTATTGGGTATCTCTTTGTCATCTGCCGCCTAATGAACTTGTTGTGAAAGCGGCTCAGGATTTGGGCTTATTAAAATCGGAAATTGATAAATCAAATATTCACCTTATTTCAACGCTTATTAAAAGAATTTGTATCAAAAACAATTCTCTTTCTTATGCTGCAGAAAGGCTTTCAGAGTTGTCTAAGCGCCCAAATTTAAGCGGATTTAAATTCTTCTCGGAAGAAGACGAAGATGATAAAAAATCTTTGCAGGGCAAAGTTCAGATTATGACAATGCATAAATCTAAGGGCGATGAGTTTAATCTTGTATTTATGCCGGAAATGAGTGAAAAAAATCTCCCGCTTACAATTGATTCTATAAATCTTAAATCCGCAAATTTTATCGAAAAGGTTAAATCGCTAAGTCAAGATTACAGGAGAAAGTCTGATTTTGAATTAAAACAGGAAATTTTGGAAGAAAATTTGCGCCTTTTATATGTCGCAATAACAAGGGCGAAAAATCGCCTGTATATCTCAACAAGTGTAAAAGAGCAAACAAGATACGGCAAATTGAAAGATTCAGAACCAAGTATAATATTCAGTGAATTATTAGCAGAGGGAAACACAAATGAATAATTTTTCTCCCAATATGATAAAAACTTATTTAACATGTCCTAAAAAATACTACTACCAGTATGTTGAAAATGTTGCCATGCCAAAATCCTCGTTGCCGTTTGAAAAAGGTAAAAAAATTCACGCACTTGCAAATTATTATCTTCAAAAAATCAAAATTGACCGTATTGAAACTGTTCTAAATTATACAGAGCGTGAGATTTGGGAACTTTTAAAAGAAAATACGTTTTACAATATGGATTATTTAAAATCGGAATTTACTCTGAGTATTAAATTAGCCCCTCACCCTACCCTCTCCCCGGCGGGGCGAGGGAATGATTCATACTGGCTTGGCGGACGGCTTGATGCTCTTGTACACTCAGGAGAAAATTATTATATTTTAGACTACAAAACAGGCACCATTCCAAAAAATCCCGAATTTGACCCGCAAACAATGATTTATTTACTATGTGCTGACAGGTATTTAAAAACATATAACAAACTGTCTTTTGTTTATATTGATTTAAAAAACAGACAAAATCATGTCATTGAATTTTCACCTGAACTGAAATCAAAATATGAAACAGAACTTGTAAATATTTGCAATATCATATCAGCAGATAAGATTTATAATACGAATACAAAATCCTGTAAGTATTGCGAATTTAATAAAATATGTATTAAATAATATTTTTTATATATAATCAGTTTATGACACTAAGAGATAATGTAAGAAATTTTTGTATAATAGCACACATAGATCATGGTAAATCAACACTGGCAGACAGGTTGTTGGAAAAAACCGGAACCGTATCTCAAAGAGATATGCAGGAACAGCTTTTGGATTCTATGGACATTGAGCGTGAACGTGGAATTACAATTAAGCTGAATGCCGCAAGAATGAATTACAAAGCTCATGACGGTAAAGAGTACGAACTAAATCTGATTGACACCCCCGGACATGTTGATTTTTCTTATGAAGTTTCACGTTCTCTTGCAGCATGTGAAGGTGCTTTATTGATAGTTGATGCAACTCAGGGAGTTGAAGCGCAAACATTAGCAAATGTTTACCTTGCGATTGAACAAAATCTTGAGATTATACCTGTTATTAATAAAATTGATTTACCTTCTGCCGATGTAGAGAAAGTCAAACAGGAAATTGAGGAAATTTTGGGACTTGATACTTCGATAGCAATTCCTGTCAGTGCCAAAACAGGACAGGGAATTGAAGAAGTTTTAGAAGCGATTGTTGATTATATTCCCGCACCTGTTGATAATACCGATAAACCTTTGCGAGCATTGATTTTTGACAGTGTGTATGATCAGTACCTCGGCACCGTTTGTTATTTTAAGGTTGTTGACGGAGTTATGAATTTGGGAGATAAGGTCAAATTCATGGCAACGGGCAAAGAATGCGAAATTGTTGAACTCGGTTATCAAAATCCGCAAAGAGTTCCTGTTAAACAACTAAAATGCGGAGATGTAGGATATTTTGCAGGTTCAATAAAAGAATTGACAAGATTTGTCGGTGACACATTAACCACAATAGAAAATCCTGCCAGAGAACCTTTAGCAGGATATAAAGAAGCACTGCCAATGGTATTTTCAGGACTTTATCCGGTTGATAATGAAGATTATGCCAATTTAAAAGAAGCACTTGAAAAATTAAAACTAAATGACAGCTCAATTACATTTGAACCCGAAACATCTAATGCTCTGGGGTTTGGTTTCAGATGCGGTTTTTTGGGTATGCTTCATATGGAAATTATTCAGGAACGACTTGAAAGAGAGTATGACCTGTCACTTATTACAACGGCGCCGTCTGTTGTGTATAAAGTCCACAAAACAAACGGCGAAGTGCTTGATATTGATAACCCGTCAAATCTGCCTGATGCGCAGTATCGTGATTTTATTGAAGAACCTTATGTAAAAGTTCAGATTCTTGCCCCAAACGATTATGTCGGAACTTTGATGGATTTGGCTCAATCAAAACGGGGTATTTTTATTAATATGACATATTTAGATAAAGTCAGGGTTGATTTAACCTACGAAATTCCGTTAAGTGAAGTTATTACAGATTTTTATGACCAGTTAAAATCCCGCACAAAAGGTTATGCAAGTATGGATTATGAATTTTGCGGATATAAGCGTTCAAATCTTGTAAAACTTGATATCATGCTCTCAGGCGAAGTCGTGGATGCCTTGTCTGTAATTTGTCATACTGACAGTGCCTATTATATCGGGCAAAAATTAACAGTGAAATTAAAAGAAATTATTCCGAAACAACTATTTGAAGTACCTATTCAGGCGGCAGTCGGCGGAAGGATTATTGCCAGAACCAATATTAAAGCTATGCGTAAAAACGTGCTTGCAAAATGTTATGGCGGTGATATCACCCGTAAACGTAAACTTCTTGAAAAACAAAAACGCGGTAAAAAACGTATGAAATCTGTCGGGAGTGTTGAAATTCCGCAGGAAGCATTTATGGCTATTTTAAGTTTAGAAGAAGAATAAATTTTTATAATCTTTTTGTTAACATTTGTTAATAATTCGTTCAAATCATGCAATTATTTCGTTTTGAAATACTTTATATATATACGAGAGATAAATAATTTTATCAATAGGATGAACGATTAAACAGATAAATCACAATATGTGAGTGAAAAAAAAGGAGATTGACAAATGAGTGGTTCAAATGGCGTAAGCGGAAACAATTATTTTAAACTTTCTGATTTTTGGAGCAAACCAAGTTTGCAAGGAGCAAAAACAGAAGAAACAGTAAGCGGTACACCGATTCAATTAACATTAACAGATTCAGATTCTTTCAAAAGAGAAGATTTAAGTGACATTAGTCCTTATGCTGCATTGGGTGTAAAATTTTCTCTAAAAACACCTGCAGGTTCACCGGAATCTTATATGAAGGCTGCACCTGAATTCGGCAGATGGCATGGTAATTTTGGACCTTTAAATAAACAAGAATTAGCAGCATTAGGTAATTTGAGCAGTCTTTGTTCACGTATTGCGGAAACAAAAGCAGATGTTGCTTCACATTTGCAAGATAGTCCATTTGATTGCTTTTCAGTTGGCTAAGTCATAACAAAATCTTCAAACTCACATATTTTAAGCCGGTTGAATTTTCAATCGGCTTTTTAATGAATTAAACCCCACCCCAACCCTCCACTATAAATAGGAGAGGGAGTATTTTATTAACCTCTCCCTGCCCTTTCTTAAAATTAGAAGAAGGATAAAATTCCTCCCTCATGCCTGCAGAGTAGCACCAATTCCCCTCTCCTGCATGCACACTACTGTCCGAGATAAATTTTTGTAAAAAAGAGCATAGCGTGTAATAACATTA
>ERZ842401.2315-NODE-2315-length-25571-cov-20.435727_pt1 | contig 25571 bp, 20 predicted proteins | sample MGYA00521270_ERZ842401 | MGnify/ENA primary metagenome ERZ842401 (study PRJEB31892, sample SAMEA3878208) | bioreactor metagenome | biome: Moose rumen | place: Sweden | collected 2011-10 | study: EMG produced TPA metagenomics assembly of the PRJEB12797 data set... | reverse complement strand
CCAAGGCCAGCAGTCCGTCGATACCAAGGTCGTCTGCGTTGGCCTTCTGTACATAACGGTTGACGGTCTCCTTGTTGATACCAAGGAACTCGGCCGCCTTACGGTTTGATACGTTGTCCTTCTTCAGAAGGAGCAGTTGCTTGATTTTGCTCATGTCTTTTGTCTTTCCTGCCATGTCTTATTGCGCTTTTGAATTTGAATTCTCTGGCGCAAAGGTAGCAAAAAGACAGAAAAGTGAACGGCAATGCTCCGATTCGGTATCGGGCGCCTCTTCATTTTTTGACCGGAAGTGAACGGATATGCTCCGTTTTTCTCTGCCAACTCATTGGCTTTCAGTACTTCCTGTTTTGGCGAGTGAACGGCAATGCTCCGTTTTCGAGGCGATTTTCTTGCGATTATGCCATATCACTCTTCAACTGAACGGCAATGCTCCGATTTTGAGGTCAGTTTTGGCGCTTTTGAACGGATATGCTCCGTTTTTCAGGGCCATTTTCAAGTCATTTTCATGACTGAATGGGTGGATTCCGACATCCTAAACTGGGTGGGCATGCTCCGATTTCGCCAAATGTCTAATTGAACCCTGAACTGGGCTGCGTGATGCTTTCTTTGCATCATCAATCAGTCCCAATAGGTTTTTGTTGCCTGCAGCAAACTTTGTAGCATCTGCTAAGATCTTTGCCTCATCAAATGAAACCACCTGAGTCTTTGTCAGACTCTCTGAAGCTGTCGTACCGCCTTCAGTAGTCTTCTCGCGTGCCTCTTCAGTAACGTTGAGCTTTTTGAAAATTTGTACAGCTTGAATCAAAGGCAGAGCAGATTTAGTCTGGTAGCCGTACTTAACAAGCTGGTTTGCCATAGACAACTGATCTACAGTTTCTGAAGTTGCCTTTGAGTCAACTTTAGCGGCCTGTTGCTCCTGTTCCTGTGCGAAAGCAGAAATTGACATGAGCATGAAAGCTCCTAAAAATAATTTTTTGAACATAACATTAATTTTATACCTATAGTCTCCAGATTTGGTGTTATTATTCTTTGTGGTCATAGAGAGACTTTGCAAGAAGCAACTATAACCCTTTATATAACGTATTTTAAACTCATTTATTGTCATTTACAGTCATTTAAGTAGCATCAATCAGTATAAACGCATCACGATAACTTGGCTCGTCATATTCTTCTTTCATCGATTCTCTTGCTTGATAGAAAGATTTATATAAGTCCTTATTCTCCTTAAGATATTGATGGAATCGAATCATGAAGTATGATGAAGCCTCATCATCAATATCCCACAATGTGCAAATAATCGCCTTTGCGCCTGCATTCTTTAATCCACGTTGAATACCATACACACCGTCTGGTGTTACATACCCAAGGCCAGTCTCACAACAGCAAAGTACCACGAGTCCTGTCTTAGATAAATCAAGCGACGAAATTTCCTTTGCTGACAATATTCCGTCTTGAAGGTTGGCATCAAACCGCTTGTCCTTTAAAGAAGAATTAATTCCTGCAAGAGCAATCAAACTATGTGATAAGGTGTTATCTCTTAGATTTTGTTTGAGATCAGTTCCCTGTGGAATAGTAGCAGCATCAAACAGACCGTGAGTCGAAATATGTATCATAGAATAATTTCCGCACATTCGCCTAAACGACTGCTCCAATGCGAATGCTCCAACGAGGAGGGAGTCTTCAGGACTGTTTCTGAGCTTTAGAATTTCCTTGACCTCACCAACGGATTGCTCCAGAGTGCCGAAAGTAGCCGGTCTTCCATTATTATAAACATAGCGGTAAGCAATCTGGTCATTACCCGTAACAGTAGCAGCACTTTCAGCGTAATAGTCAACACCCCCCACTACTAATGCTTTTTCATATGATTGTTCTCTTCTCTCTGACAGTAAAACACGTGTAGACGAAAGCCGGTGACACGATTTGTTCTTAATAGTTTCCGGCAAAAGATATTCAATGGCCAATTGGTGAGTATATCCGTCGGGTGCAAACCATAAGTCTTGGCAATTGTCAGTAGCCGAAATGAGTTCTGGAGTCCAAATAAAGTTATTCAACCCGAGAGAGTCGCTATATAGTAAATTGCGCGGCACACGACTGTCCCAATCTGGACTATGAACAGATCGTATAAGAGAGTCAACAGTAAGATATGCGCCTTTAACATCTATCTTATAATTTAAAACGCTGTCGGGATCTAGCATTTTCACAAAGATTGGTTTCCCTGTTCCTTTCAAGACCAAAGCGCCCATCTTCTGTTGCCCGTATTTCTCATATTGTATAAACTCAATGGCACAGGCATCAGGCTTTAACCTTTCCTGAATCATCTGCCAGGTCGCATGAATGTTCTGCCTACCACCTCCAGCACTGTCAAGCTGTAGAAGAAGACCCTTGGCAAACAGCGTCACATCATATAAAAATCCTGCATCAGCATCCTCTAACCTATAACAATCAGTGACGAAAGGGCGTATTTTCATCCAATACATCTCCCTCTCCTCAGAATTCATCCCCATGAAATGAGCCAGTGCATCCTTTTTCTTCAGTCCGAAATATTGTTTGTAGTAATCCAAGGCTTCCGATTTGCCTGCCTCGCCTCCATGCTCTTCTCTCAGCATCAGTATCTTGGCTTTCTTGCGCAGCGCCTCTCCATATCGTTCTGTGTCAATGCTTTCATAGTTGTCAAGGACTTCATTAATGTTGCCAATTGCCTCATCGAATTGATTCACCCTTGCCTGACATATAGCATATTGCGATAATTTGTCAAATGGTTCGTCTTCATCTCTCATATAGGTGGACACTGTTCTTAAGACTTCCTTCATTTCATCACAAGCTTCTTCATAGCGTCCTTGCTTATAGTATAGCTGAGCAAGTTCTTGATGGGCAACATATATCCCTTGTCCAGCAACGTATGTCCCAGAATGCGACAAGTAGTAGTCTCGATATTGTTTAAAACACTTCTCTGATTCAGCGTATGATTTCCTGTCATAGTCAGAATCCAAATAGTGATAGTCTCCTAAAAGCTTGGTAATATCTTGGTTGAAATAACCTTCCATCTCTTCTGTCAACATTCCTGCCGCTTTACGACTGTCTAAAGCAAGTCGATATTCATCTATCACCTGCTTAATACCAGTCTTGTTACAAAGCATATAATAGTCGTTACCTGTGTTCTTCAATGATTTTGCATATTCAAAGAATATACTATCAGGAGCATTCGACATGTCCTGAGCTCTTAAGCCTATAGTCACTAATCCTAATATAAGAGGCAGTATGTATCTATAACCTTTCATTTCCTTGTATTATGGTTAAGAATGGCAATGGCCACATTATTGTTCGACTTATTCTCAATCTCGAGAGTTATTTTGTCAGTTGACTTCAATTTCGCATCTATGTGCAAATAGACACATCCATCCTTTTTTTGCTGAACAGTTTTTAGAGCAGAAGAGCCTTTAGAAAACTTAATTGATAAAACTGTTGTTGGATCACAGAGGATTACGACAAAGTCTTGTTTCCCAACACGACCTTGAAAAGTATATTTTACTTTTTTCTTTGCCTTTATACCTTTCTCTATAAGAGAGTAGTTGAACCTTGGATCCTCTCCATTTAAAAAGTCTCCACGAGAAATGTTTTTGCCATACCTTTCTGCAAGCACTTCCGTCAAAATTGGAACTAGATTGAACCTATTCATTTTCTTCGTAAGCCAACATTCATTGTTATTCTCATCTTTGAGTTCGTCCATTAGCGTCCACTTCTTGTTCTGACACAAAACTGATATGGCAAAGTTCCTGTCATCGAGATTATTCCGTCTAAGCATGATAATTGCATTTACAATGCTCTCAAATCGTTTATCCATTTTAATCCCTTCGGCTTGTAGTGCGACAACACCAAACAACATATATACTAACATCAAAACCTTTTTCATCCTCTAATCATTAAATATATTCAAATCAAGAACCCAACATCTGTATAACAAGACAGCAGCACAAATAAGATACAAGGAGAATATAAGGCCAATTACCTCATGCTCTCCCAATCCACAATGGATAAAGAAATATAAAATCATCGTACATATTACAGTTATAAAGAAAATGGCTATGGTCAACAATGCCTTCTTAATCATTCCAGCGTTTGTTAAGTCTTCTTTCTTAAATAACTTATTGGCAAAAGCATAGGAGGAGAGAAGCAGTAAAGCTAAAATTAATAAACTTAGGCCCCAAAGAGATTTTATATCCCTCCAAGTCGAATATAAATTAAAATATACGACATTTACAACTTGCTTGAAACTACTATCTTCTTCTATAGATTTATATCCTCTATATTTCTCGTTTTGTAAGTATTTGTTTTTAGTTCCTTTAGGGACATATAATGTGATGTCAGACCGGAGCTCGCTTGGGATATCTATTTCAAATCCAATTTCAGTGAATGGTAAGTGGATTTCTTTTAAATGTTTACAATCTGGAATTAATTTATATTTCCCTATCTTAATGATTGGGGGAATTTCTAAAATAGAATCCCTTTCCTTACAATAAATTTCATATGGGACATAGAAACTGGTGGAATCTATTATGTTATCTGGGAATATATGCGCCTTATTTTCAAAGTAGTGAATGGAGTTTGATACATTAATCTTCCGAATATCTGCAGAATCTATATAACTTCCTATTAATGCGTCCTGAGGTATAGATGCTTTTTTAATTTTTGGGGGAATGTGCACAATTACGTCCTTAGGGATATACCTTCCACTCCTTCTTGTATAGTTTGAATTATATGTTGAGTCTTGTTTTAAAAGAATACCTTGATAGCTATAGTACTCATGATTTCCTCTTTCACCATAATTATGACCAGCTGTGTTAAAACTCGCAATTAATTCACTGTTAAACCATAAATTACTATCGGTGTCAAGAGTAAGTCTATCCCTTTCACTTAATAAGCTATTTTTTATATTCCCCAATTCTAAATTTCCTTTCCAATTTGTTGCTGGATACACCTGAGATACAGATGAAGGAAACCTAATTAAATTAAGAAGATTACAATTCATAAAAGCATCCATGTAAAACCTGTCAAGGGTATCTGGCAATACGGCAGAAGTTAGTCCACAACCTTCAAATGCAAAACTCCCAATGCTTCTAAAATGCGTAAAATCTATTGTTTTTAAATTGACACACCCTTGAAATGCATAATTATTTACAACCGTAACAAATGATGGTACAAATAAACGCTGTAATGATTTGCAATTCTTAAATGTACCATTTGGTATATAATTAAGAGGACACGTACCCCATACAATTTCATTTAAATTAGTACATCCCTCAAACACATTACTACCCATTTCTTTTATATCACGAGGTAATACTACACGTTTTAGATTTGTACAATTTTTGAAAGCTTCACCAGAAATAGACTCTATGTTACACAGGCTAAAATCTAATTCCTTAATATTCGTACACCCTTCAAAAGCATTATATCCAATACTCTTAAGCGAACTAGGAAATATGATTCTTTCCAAGGTTGTACAATTCTTAAACACATCATAGTCTATTTTTGCATTTTTGCATTCTGTCAAATCTAATATTAATATCTTGTCTCTAGCAAACTTTTCAGAATAGTAATTTCTTTCTACTTCTAGTTCGCCATTATACCAGAGGTATGGCTTAATAATTATTGTGTTGTCAGATATATTTTTGGAAATTGAAGATTTATTCAAAAAAGTGGTTTTGTTTATTTTAATACCATCCCGGTCATACCTATAAACTTTAGATAGTATTTCTGGAAACTCAATTAGCACAGTCGTGTCTCTTTCACTTTCTGCATTGTTCGCATATATAACAGTTGTGTCTGGCAAATATATGAGGAAACCACCTTCATATTTGTATGAGCAATTACTATCCGTGTTGAAAACAACGTTTGGGCAACCTGCAAATGGACGACTATATTTGTTTATACTAAATTTGCCTCTTAGCGTAACATGTTTCAAATTATAACAATTCTTAAAGGCATCATCTGCAACAGACTGAACTGAGTCGATTATAACATTTGATATGGATTTGCAGTTACGAAAAGCCTCTCTCCCAATTTTTCTCACCCTAGATAAATCAACAGTGTCACTTGTATTGTGATTATCAAGTTTACTATTTATACATAATGTTTTCAAATATGGACAATCGGCAAAAGCACTGTCTCCTATTTCAATATTTTCACAACTATCAGCAAATACAACTTCTTTTAAACTCCCACAGCTGGCAAACATTGCGTTCCCGACATTCACATCCTTTTCAGATGAAAACGTGATGTTTGATAGCAAAGGGCAATTTCTAAATAACCCTCCATTGCACTTTATATGCAATACTCTCAAATATTCATTATATGACAACCCATTCCCATATCTTGAGGTGTTTGCATCAAAAATGAAATTATCTTTTGTCTGATATGTTATGCTTCTATTGTCACCATTACACATAGATAATAAGATGGTGCAGACAAACAAAGCAGAAAAAACCAAACCAAATAGTAGCTTTTTATGTTTCTTTTTAGTTTCCTCTTTCTTGTCATTCCGCCTTAGCACAATTGCATCAGCAATTTTATCGTGAATTAATTCTACGTACAATTCATCACTATTAAAAGAATCGATGCGCACTAAGTGAGCTTTTTCAAGTTTTTGCCGATATTTTTTTTCAAAGCTAATTTTCCGTAGTTCTTTCAATTTCTTGCGATTTCTATTACCGTCCTCGTCTACAAGTACTTCTTCAAGAAATGCTAAGTCTTGAGGCACAGAAAAAATGTCGTTTACCTTTTCTTCATAAAATTCTCTAATAATAGTATTTATATTGTATGTGTCCAAATCAGAAGCTTCCAATATTTGTTTATTGCTAGATCTGGCATACTCGAACAAGCGACTACATAATACTGACAATATGAAAGGCTCAACCCTGTTTCTATGTTTCGAGTCTATTTTTTCAATAATTTCATTCTTTATAAACGACAATGTCTCAACATGCTCTGCAATGCTTTCAATTTCATCTTCTTTGCAATAAAGACTATTGGGTTGTTGTGTTATTACCCTTCCTGCCTGTTCTCGGTTTAAAGGGAGAAGAAACATTCTATTTTGGTACAACTCAGTGATTGAATATATATCGTTTGTCCAATAGTCAAAATCAGATAGGTATTCTTTTCTTAACGAAAAAATAACTTTATAATTGTGCTCACAATCAAATTCCAGATAGACGTCTTTCTCTTCTAATTCTTCCAATTTTTTATCAATAAACTTAGGCACTGAGTTATTGGAAAGATCTTCTACTGTCTTAAATAAGTCTTGTAGCAAGTTGGTCCTATTAAATTTTTGTGCTTTAACAAATACCTCTTCAAACTGATCAAATATTATTAACGGCTTATACTCAGTTCCTGTTCCTTTGTCTGTCATTGAGTAATTATGTAGGAACCACCACAAAGATTTTTCAAGAGCAGCTGGTACTTCTGTACTATTTTGAGAAGAAACAAATTGAGGGGAATCTAGCCATTTTGTCCACGGGTAATCATTGTCTTCTCTATATTGTTTCTCAAATGCATAACGTATTTGGCTTATAAGCCATTCTTCAACACTATGCTTCTTTGTTGTTCCATCAAACACATCATCTGTGAACAGAATATGAATGGGGAAAAATCCTTTTTCTATATAAATTGGTGAAATGCCAGCATTCAAAAAGGAAGTTTTCCCAATACCTGATTCGGCATAAAGAACTGTCATAGTTCTTGAATCAACCATCTTAGAAAATTTCTGAATATCCTCTTCACGTCCCTTAAATTTCTGTGCATCTTTAGTCTTATATGAGGCAAAATCCATCCAAGGGTTAATGCTATAAACAAATTGATTATCAGCCATATTATTTCTCTGTAATATATTTCAATACCTCTTCTGCTGTAAAATTCTCTATTGATGTGGTAATTGCGTTTACCGTTGAGTCATCCCCAAAAAAGAGTTTCCACAAATCTTTACACTCTCCCTTTTCTAAAGCGGTTTTTAACAAATTAATATTTATGCCCACTAAATAAGGAATACAATAAACAGAATTACCTTTTTGTTCTTCTTTTTTGCTAAGTGCAAGTCTAAGTTCTGTTATCAGTCCGATTTCTTTGTCTGGCCCATCTTCTCCTAATGGACTTCCCCGAAACATCTTTTCTATTGTAATACTTGTTGTTAGTGGCATAAAATAATCGCAGTCATCGATTCCTTCTTTAATACTCTTCCAATATCTAGGCTTACCTTGTTCTTTAAAAAACCAAACGTCAAAATACTTTTCTAATTTCCTCTTTATGCATTCTCCATACAAATCGTATTCCTCATTATTTACTGAAAGGAAGATAGATGGCTTTTTCTTTGGAACGAGGAAACTATTGACTGTTTTTAAAAAACTATCAATTTCGTCATCTGACAAATAGCCTATATCAGACAAGAAATCTTCCAATTCTTCATCAAGACTTTCCATAAAGGCACCGCCTTCAAAAGAATCATCCATCCCATTCCCTTTTAATTCACCGTCCTGCTCCTTTAAAGAGTATAACAAAAACCTGAAAGTCCAATTAGGCATATCACATCCAAGAGAAAGGATGAAGCGTTCCTCATTTTTGTTTGTAAGATAATCTTTTAATTGTTTGGGGCTTCTGCTTGTATCTTGTATACAATGGAGAAATCTAAGGAAATCCGTTTCTGTAATCACGGACTTTGTTGAACGCTGAACAAACCCCAAAAGATGAAATATTGTCGGATGATTTATCACATTTGAAGGAATATCTTGATTCGCATTCTCTGCCATTTGATATGCAATAACACCATCTTCATAGTTATATTTGGGCAGTATAGATTCCAAATAGCGAAAATTACACGTGGTCAAAATAAGAGGAAAATTTCCATTTTCCAAAAATTTTTTAACTTCTGGCTTCAATGTGAGTTTGGTTAAAAAGTCTTGGCTTTTATAAATTGACCTTATATGGTTATATAGTGTTAGTTTGTGTTTTTTATACAAACGCTCAAGTTTGGTCATTCCTCTATACCCACATGTGTATTTCATTATGTTGGAACTGCCCAATTCTGTAGAAATCTTTTCGTTTTCCAACAACTTTTCAACTATATATTCTTGAACAGTCTTTTCAATTCCGCCATCTTTAACATGATACACACCGGAACCTATAAGAGGAACTATTTTGTTCTCACTCATTTTTTCGATGATATCATCTATAATGTCTTTTGACCAATTGTAATTTGCCATAATTGTGATATTTATCCGAACTTATTGTTCGAGTTTGTAACGAATTTTACCAAACAACTTCTTCCTCTCGCTCATCGAACTGAAGAATCTCATTCCAGCCATGATTACGACAAACCTGTTCAATAGATTTCTCTATGTCAGCCGTTATCGGACGTTCTGCTTTACGCATATTGTAATAACCGACACGAGTATACCGGGCAATAAGATCGTTTTTTATTGCGACCTCTAACTTTCTAGGCATTTCATCATAGAAATGTATCATTCCCTTTGCCACATTTTGTGGTCGGCTGTCACGAAAGGCGGGGCACTCATCTTTCTTCTTTGCCAATTTGGGATTAACACAGGTAATAGAAAACTGCTCACATGGTACGTGTTGCCCCACTATCCAACGCAAGCAATGCTCATGTTTAGGACATTGCTCAATGAAGCATACTAGGTACTTCTCTGCCTTCTCTTTTAGTATCTTCTCATCAATCATCACTTTTTGTTTTAGGATTATGGCGCAAAGATACAAAAAAGATTTGAAATAACGTGTGTATTTGGCAAGAAAACTTTCAGTTTGCATGCCAAATACACTCCGTATGCAACTATAATACACTTGGGAATGCGCTATTTGAAGAACTGGAACCATCTTTTGCTCTTTTTGGCAGTAGCCAATAAGACGTGATCACTATCTCCGTTATAGTATAAAATCGGCAAGAGATGTGCAGGAATGTTCTCATTTACCATACAGGCATTAAAGTTGGAATCGGTTTCCTTGCAGTACAGTTCCATCATTTCTTCTGTGAGTGGTTGTTTGGAGAACACGTAGTTATTGTAGCTACGGCCGTCACTTGCGTCATAGGAATCAAAGACAGGGTAACTTTCCCATATATTGCCAATGTGCAGACCTGATGGGTTTTGCTTATATTCCAGTCGAGCATACCATTTACTATAGGTATGACGAGGATTTCCAGACATCTCTACTTGCGCTTCAACGTCATCAAGGCCATCAAACCAACAGCCATCAATGCATATCCGATTGTTCTTAGGTAAACATTGAATGTCATAGTCTGCAATATGCTCGTTCATTCTTTCATACCACATCTTCTTCAGGTGGTCAACACCTTTGAAATCGAGAGCTATGATTGGAGCTTCGTCAATCAACATCTGTATTACCGCATCGATGCCATTTGCTCGAAGACAATCACGGAATCTGATGTTGTATAGTACAATATCTACAATATACACATGCAACCCACCTCGCATGTTCTTGACATAGTCCATCGCTTCTTGCAGGTTACTGAACTCACACCTGCCATAGCAAGGGAAATAAACTTTCTGTTTTTCCATACGCATTCATTTTTGATATTGACATATCTATTATGGTTTTACCCCACATTCTTTACCGGCATCGTCAATTATGACAGAACCGTATGCCGCTTCACATTGATAACGATTGGCAGCAATAGCGTTTATGCTAGTATAAAGAGGTGGCGTAATGGCATTGCCGAGCTTGTCCATTAGGCCATAGTGACCGTCAGATGTGTTGTATTGCAAACAATTTGCAACAGCAGTCCTGAAATCACCAACAGAATCAAGCTCATCAGTAGAGTAGGTGAGTTTGTTGACGCCATAATAATCACAAGGATTCTGCAAGTGTCCATTCAGATCTAAAATCTGGTCCATGTGGGCAAATGTCCTAACATGGATATATTCACTTTCATCCGAGATAGTAATGTCTGCATACTCAAAGGGTAAGAATCGTCTGCCTTCACGATTGAACATTCCATAAGTGTTATCATCACGTTTAGCAACCCAGAAGTGTTTGTGGCTGTGGTTGAGACTCGTATATATAGGCTCTACCACCCATTCTCCTTTCTTATTGATAAGACCTACATGTTGTTCGTCTGCCATTACAGCACAGAGTCCTTCGTAGAAACAATAGTCCATGCTTGCTTGGGCATTATAGTAAACAGGTCTCTCAAAGATAGCCTGTCCGTCGTGTCCAATGAATGACAATTCGTTATCCATTACAACACCTGCTACGCCGTCGGAAAATATCCAAGCATGGTCATATTGAGCGGGGATAACGACCTCGCCCGTGTATCTATTGAAGTAACCACGCTTCTTTCCATCTGAGAAACAAACGAGGCTATCACCATCTTGTGACTTGCAAATCCATGTTATGCCAGTTAATGTCCTACGTTCTTTGGCATTATTATAGACATAACTCTTATCATCATATTCATCATGATACAAAACGTCACGACTGAGATATTCGTTATCATAGCTATGACAGAAGTCGGGCTGATTGCGTTTCCACTCACTATATTTCTCTTCAGCGAGATTCCCTAGTGCATAGATACACGCCCCAGCAAAGAACACCGCAATAATAGTCATGGACAATGCAAAGATTCGCCAAACAACTTTGTCGAAACGTCCATATCCTTTATAGCCAAACAATCCGGCTATCCATAACAGTCCTTGTTTGATGCCTCTGCCAATTACGGTCAGAAACAATCTGAATGAAATCTTCTTCGTCATAATTTCCTTTTTTTTGTTCGTTTCCTTCTTCTTTTATTCGATAATGACACAATATGCATAGATGCTATGTGCAACACTCTTCAATATATATGTAGTGCCAGGGGAGACACCAACAAGTCTATTCTCTTCTATTCTTGCAATCACCCCATCGGCAAAGACATATGATTCATCATCTCCACACAAAAGAGAACTGCCTTTCCGCAGTTGCAAAGTATCACCTTGCAGTTTATAATAGGTGAAAGAGCCCATACGTGTAATGACTTCTAGGGCATTTCCTGTAAGTGCGGTAACATACCAATTATATCTTCGTTTGTATCCGAATCCATTTGACTGAAGAGTGAGTATTGCTCCATAATGGGAGTACCATCCGTATGTCTGTGTGTCGAAACCGTAAGTGAAATAATTATCATATCCCGTATAGGTATGGTCATCTTTGAACGTTAGCAGCTCATAATAGCCAGCATCAACATCTCCCCATAGCCAACTACCAAGGAGTGTTGCTTCTCCGTCAACGTTATCATTCTCATAATTATAGTCGTCTTTATCGACAAACGTCACGCTGTCGATTTCTGCTATTGCGATGTCAATATGTGCTCCACTTTTATAGTGGATGCGCATATAGTCTTGGGCAAATACCCACATTGTGCTAAAGCATATCATCAATATAGTTGCACTTCTTTTCAGCATACCGTTCTTTCTCCATTTAGTACTTACATACAAAAAAAGAGCCGCCGAAGCAGCTCTTTCTATCAGTCTCTTTCTTTATCAATTAGTAAAAAGAAGTTTCGTTTTGCTTGGCTCGTTAGCGTGAATGAGCGTCGCTTTCCTGTTACGTGTATTGAAAATACTATCATATTGAGTGATATCTAACAACCATTGAGCAGAATCTGGTTTCACCATTGTTGCGAACCCTTCGAATATATAATTTCTTTTTTTCTTGTCCTGATACATCCCAATGATTTTTCGCACATCTCCGTCTTTTGCATCAACATTGTCATCAATAATATTTTGAACTTTACTGTTGTCGTAAAACACGAAGAAAAGCGAGTCTTTAACATTTAGGCCTCTTCGAAGTTTCTTTTTATCGTCAATCAGGAATCTATCCATTATAATAACATCCTTGGCATTTAGCTCTTTTTTACGATTACTTACATGGGCAATTTCCCACAATTCTCTTGTATCAGATTGTCTCTGAGCGAAATTCATCGTAGAGTCTCTTTTGAGATTAATCTCAATGTTGTCCTTCAAAACCGCATCTGCAATGCAATAGCCTTGCTTAATAATGTATATGTGATTGGAAAAGGCATTACCGCGTGGAATGCTTAAGTCATAGTGCCCTGTCGAATCAGTATAGAATGTTCTTCCTGCCACCGCAATCAACACATCAGAGAGTGGTATCTTTTTCCCATTATTTCCCAACTCAGTATATACAAAACCTTCATAGGAATCAGTTTCTTCAAAGTTTTTAGTAATCTTGACATGAAAGGTGTCTACTTTATCGGGGCTTCTTAGATATTTCTTCAAGTCAATAGGGAACGAATCTCTTTTGCACAACGTCGTGGTCGGAAGAATGAGCACACCAATTGTTCCCAAAGACTCTCTTTCTGCTTTTGTGAATGTTAATGTTATTCTATCGGTTCCAGTGCCTCCTTTATGGAAATTACATTGTGCAGAGTCTATTTGGTGCTTCAGCGATAAAGTCCTACCATCTTTGGTTTTTAAAAACAAGTTGACATCCCAGAAGTCATCATGTTTGAATCCTGCCTTCCCTTCAGAATCTTCTTGAATATCTGCCTTAATACATAGTAGATATAGGGATGTGTCGTCAGTAGCCACCGGTTCTGGCATAGAATACAGATTATATATACCATATGCAAGAACAGCCAAAAGAAGTGCGACAATACCACCATAGATATATTTCTGTCTCTTTTTACTTCTCTCCAGTTCAGCGATGCGTCTGTCTTGTTCTTCCTCTTCCTTTTTTTTGTTGATTGCTTTTGCGAGCAAGTCGTGAATCAATTCAATATAGGTGTCATCGTCATAAGTATCAATTCTTATTAGGTGTGCATCCTCTAACTGTTGTTGATAAATCTCCTTAAACTGAATATCATCTAATTCTTTTATTTTCGGACGGTTACGATGGCCATCCGCGTCAACCAAGGCTTCTTCGAATCGTCTCAGATGGTCTGAGTCGTCAAAAACGCGTTGTACCTTCTCCTCATATATCTCCAAGACGATATTATTAATGTTTGCATCCACATCGTTTGGGACCAACTGTTGCTTGTTTGCAGAAACAGCCTTGTTGTATAACTTGCTACATAAGGCAGACAGCATGAAAGGCTCTATTTCATCCTTCTTTCTTGGATCAATCAGGTCAAGAATTTTTTCTGTGACGTTGTTTAGAGTCGAATAACATTCATCAACGCTTCCCTCTATTGGTTGCTCTGTGATAACCTTCAAAGCTTGATCACGCTTTAAAGGTAGCAAGAACATTCTGTTTTGGTGCAACTCTGATATGGAGTTTACATCATTTGTCCAATAGTCAAAGTCTGATAAATATTCCTTTCGAAGAGAAAATACAACCTTATAATGATGCTCACTATCTATCTCTACATAGTTTCCCTTGTCATCTTGCCTATCAAGTTCTTCTTCAATTTTACTGGGCAATGATGTACTTGCTAAATTCCCAACGAGTTTAAAGAAATTCCCAACAATTTCCCCATTTGCATATTTCTTTGACTTAGTGAAAATTTCTTCAAACTGATCAAAAATCAAAAGGGGATAGAAAGTCTCATCAGTATTATGGTTTTTCATCACCTTGGTATGAAGATGCCACCATAGGGAATCTTTGCATTCTTCAATTTCATTATCGATAGCGGATTCCCAGGAAAACTGTTCTTCTGAGGAATTACTTTCTTGCTTAATATAGGCATCAGTGATGCGCTGTAGAAGCCATGGCTCTATGTCTTTAAAGGTGAATACTTCATCAGGAAATACTATATGGATTGGGAAATAGCCCATCTTTTGATATATAGGCGAGATTCCTGCATTGAGGAATGATGTTTTTCCTATGCCAGAATTGGCATAGAGGACCGACATTGTACCAGAATCTATGATTCTCAGGAATTTCTTAATTTCCTCCTCACGACCTTTAAAGCGGGAGGCATCCTTTATCCCATAAGATGCAAAATCCATCCAAGGATTTTTCAATATATCTTGCTTACTCATAGCTTATCTCATTATATGTTTCCAAACTTTTTCTGCAGTTAGTTCCTCTAAGGGGATCATAATATGCTCATTTCCTTCTTTCGCAAAGAAAAGTGGCTCCAAATCAGAACAGTTGCCTCTTTCCAGAGCTTTGATTAAAAGGCTCCTTGTTATTCCATGCAACAAAGGGAAACAATATTTCTTTGTTCCTAAATCTTCTGTCTTATGTTTCAAAGCAAGCCTCATTTCAGTGATTACCCCTCCTTCGCTATTATCTATGTTAGCTTTATCATCGAACATTTTATCAATGGTAATGCTGGTTGTCAGGGGAATGAAATAATCGCATTTGTATATACCTTCTTTGATGTCCTTCCAGTACTGTACTCCTCCATTATATTTGAAAAACCACACATCAAATTTTGGACTAAGTAGTTGCTTGACTCGTTCCCCCAAATCATATTCATCGCTATTAACTGACAAGAATACCGTAGGTTTGTTCTCTGGTTCTAATTGGTCGTTGACATCTTTGAGGAATTCATTAATATTTTGGCTTGGGAAGTAGCTTATATTCGATAAAAATGAATACAGGTTATCATCCATTGCTTTAGACAAGGCACCACCATCAAACATGTCTTCACCGCTCATACCGCCCAACTTCCCTTCTTTTTCTTTTAGGGAATAAAGGAGGAAACGGAATGTCCAGTCAGGAATCTCACAACCTAAAGACAATATATATTTGTTCTCCAAATACTTTTTTAGCTGTTTTGGTCTTGTATTTGTATCCTGAATACAATGTAAATATTTTAGGAAGTCATTCTCTGTTATTACCACATTTGGATCTTGGCAAACATAGCCAAACAAATGAAAAATAGTCGGTACAAGTATTCTTCCATCTTTTAATTCTATGTCTTTATCATTGCCTGTCCTATATGGAATGACCGAATAATCATTGCCATGCCAAGTAATATGTTTCTCCAGCCAGCGAAAATTGCATGTAGTCAAAATTAAGGGAAAATCGCCTCGTTCCAAGAAAGTCAGCACGTCAGGATCCATGCTGATTTTACTGATGTTAAACTTGTTGCAGAGAATCTCCTTTATTTGACGATGCAATGTAAGTCCATTGTTTGAACACAACTTGCTAAGTTCCGTCATGCCTCTGTATCCATTGGAATACTCTTCGATATTGCTATCTGTTGGTTCCAAAGGTATTTTTTCGTTCTCTAATACAGTTTTAATAATAAACTGTTGTATAGAGTATTCCTTTCCGTTTTCGTTAACTTGATAAACGCCTTGACCAATAATTGGAATAATTCTATTCCCTTCTGGGTCTTGAATACTATCCACAATATCCCTAATGAGACTTGTCGACCATCTTTTTTTATTCATATCTGTTCGCTATTAAGTTTTGTTTTACCTACCGTATCCAACGTCTTATCGCTTGTTCACGCTCGTCCATCAGAACCATCTCGAAGTCTATGCCCATCATACGGAACTCATTGCATAGTAGCGAGTTCTCCATTAGAAGATCTGTAGCTGCATTCATAGCCTTTACGAATGCAGCCTTATCCTCTTCCTTATTCTGAAGTTGAGGAACATTCTCTGCCATCAAATCAAATATCTTTTTGATATTATCTCGGTTTTCACGCAAGTTCTTTCCCTTGGGATCAATAACGTTGTGCAAGAAGCTTGAAAGCGTCCTTGATCCTGTATCGCCAGAAAAGAAAGTACGTGTTGCTGTCATAAGTACTAAAGACACTAAATCCAGGTGACTAAAGCCCATCTTAGAAGCAATGATTTCAAGTAAATATATCTCCATGTGCGAACTTACTCCATCTACCCCCATCACACGTATCAACTTGGTTATATAGTCTGTTTTTTCTTTTCTCTTTGCTGGAATTAGGGCCTTGACGTCTTTGTCAAAACCCATTAGGCAGTCATTGACTGTGTCATCGGAGACACCTTCTTTATGGCAGATTTCTATTATTGTCTTGCGCTCTGCCTCTGATATCTCACCATCTGCAATTGCTATGGCTACTAAATCTTGCGCCAGTTTAAATTCCGTATCCGACGCATCATTAAATAACTTTGCTAATAATCCCATATATACATTTGTTTATTGACTTAAAATCGCCCCGTATTATGTGTTTTTAACACCAACAGCTGTTGTTTTAGAATATAAACACTTTGTTGATTAGAAAATATTCAATGCTCTCATAAAGTATATCTTTGCACTGCTCGTAAGTCTTGTTCATCAACGCATGGTGGAATTCGATAACGTCTTTCTTGTTGTTTTGAGTAATACGCTCCCACAAATCGCGTTTCTTAGCATCTATGTATAATTCTTTGAGTTCTTCCTCTGTAATGTCAGAACCACCATTAAGGAAACTACTTGCATAAACGTACCCCCTAAGCATTTTTTTTGCGTTTTCAAGCGTTTCTTTCATAGTTGCCGCATCAACGTCTTTTGTCAGATATTCAATTTTACTCCTAATACCCGACATTTCAAGTAACTGCATAGCATACTGTCTCACATCATTTAAGACTTTATCACGTAATTCAAAGTTCAGTTCCGTGGGCATTTCCTCTGAATCACGAGTTATGTCCTCGAAATAGTCTACATCGACATCATTTACACGTTTCATAAACCGTGGATATATTGCATCCACTTCATCTACGACTATATCATAGATTCTCTGACTCAACTCTTTTGTTTCCATTACCTCTATATATTATACATATGTTACAATCCAGAACAGTCTTACACTAATGCGTGACACTCTTGAGCATGCTGAAAACTTGCTTTCTTGATTTTCAAGAGCCATTTTATTATCAGAGTAGGCAAACCTATGATTGCCCACATAGCAAGCAAAATAAAAATTGTGACAACCATAGGAATGTTATTTAAGATACTATATAAGAACCATATGACAGTTATCGCACCGAAAATCCATGCGACAACAATATTAAACAAATTCCTTTTCTTACAGCATTTGCAACAACCATAAACAGAATACTTCATAACAGTATCTGTTTGCTTCAAACCTAAGAAGATGAAACTGTATTTAGTGTTCACGGTTACTTTTTCATCAACCTTACCCACTGAATCACCGATATGAATATCCTTTCCACAATAAGGACAGATCATATCTCTATTACTTTCATGAATCTCTGTTAATTTACTCATAATTTCAATGCTTTTGATGTTTATTTCTTTTTCCTATATGGTTATAATATACGAATCTTTCAATTCTGCTCGGCACCATTCGGGAACTTCAAAAAGAAAATCTGATTGCTTTTTTATTTCCTCATAATTTTCAGGATAATGAGGATGACGCCAAATCCCCATAAGAGAGCGGTCATAAGAGTCCCATTTGGAATTAATCAACTCACACATTTTTTCGTTCCTGTCTTTAAGATAAAAAGCATCTTTGTATTGTCTTTGAGGAAAGAAAGCCCTTAATTCTTTAAAAGGGTTTGCTGGCATACGGTCTTCAATGGCAAGAAACACATCAATCTTACCATCACTCCTAATCATACAAATAATATCATTATTCATCATACTCATTATTTCATTTGTCACTGCTATTTACTCCGCCTCGGATTATTAGGACTTTCATCGGCTTCTGCCCAGGGCGTATCATCCACACAGTTGGGCACATGTACCCATTCACCATTTATCAGATAATTACGACTATCCCGTTCTTTCTGACCCTTGTCTGAAATAGGTTTATTATCTTTCTTATTTCTGAACAATCCAAACATAAGTTTTCTTCTTGTTATCTGCAATTAAAAATTCTCAGCACTCCTGTCTGCTCAAAAGTCAAAAGATTCTATCCACCCCAAGTGCTCGTCAAGATAGTCTGCAAAATCTTTTGGTAGTATTACGTTCTGCATATTTACTGCTGGTCCAAATAACGGAGCAATGTCTTCTTTGGTAAATCCTGCAATGCCGCAACCAATACGAGTTACTAAGAATATAAGCTCTGAATGATGGTATGCATAATCGATGAACTCATCTACGTATGGCTTAATAGTCTCCACACCACCTTGCATGGTAGGAATAGCATAACTCCGACCTTGCAGACCAACGCCTTGTCCCCATACCGCACCGAATTTCTCCAATGCAATACGTGCAGCACCGCCTGCGTGAGCACCAGCAAGGTTGCTGCCAAATACAAAAATCTCATTTCCTTTTAAATCTGAGATGAACTCTGGCGTATATTCTTTGTTATACATATCCTTTGCAACTCTTATATACGACTTCTATTATTGGCTATTTCATCTAATTGCCGTTTAGCCTCCACATGCCCACACTTGGCTGCAAGCGTCCACCAATGCTCTGCTTCCTTAAGATCTTTTTCGACTCCCAAGCCTTCTGCATAGCAATTCCCAACTTTATACATTGCTTTCACATTCTCTTTCTCAGCAGCTAACTTGTACCAATAAAAGGCTTGTTTGTCATCTTGCAGGACACCTTCACCCTTCAAATAGCAATCGCCGAGATTCCTTTGGGCTGAAGCGTATCCCATATCAGCTGCATATCGAAACCACTGAGCGGCTTTCTGGAAGTTCTTCTCATGCCCGCGACCCTCATAGTGGTAGATGGCAATAGCGTTCAAGGCATTTGCCGATCCTTTGTCTGCAGCATCAAGGAAGCATGTCATAGCTTCATCATAACGTCCTGCGCCATATAATAACCAACCACGTTCCAATAGTAGACTCATTTTCAGATTGTGAGGAAGGTCTGTAATAGTTATGTCATCCGTCGGCACCTCTTTGATGAAATGCTTAAGCCTGTCATAGAAGGTGTCAAAGTACTCCTTACTGTATTTGGGACCATTCTTATAGCGAACGTCAGCAATGTCTTGTGGAAGCCCTTCTGGAAACTCCTTAAACCCATCAAGCATAACAGGAATAACATTTTTGTCTTGGCTCAAAGCTTCCGACAATTCCATCCTCAGCCAGTCTTTTTGCTTTTCTCTACCTTCCAACGTGCCCTTGAACACGTTTGCGTCAAGAATCAGGATAAAGTCCTCACACTCGGCAATCCTTTTCAACAGTTCTTTGTTAAAGTCACCGTTCATCAGATTATCCATGTCGAAACTAACGGAATAACCGTCTCTAGTCAGCAAATCCTTAATATGCTTTGCGACTTCAAAGCCACCTTCACGTCGATAGCTGATAAAAATATCGAACTTGTTAGTCATAATGTTATAATTTTATTCTAAATAGAATTGGCGACGCTCATCTGATGTCAATTTCCTCTTTTTAAATCGTGCCCTATTCTGATTTACTAAATCTTGTAATGGTGGGAATGGCCATATCCTAATTGTTTTGTCGTCTGACGCAGATATGATGTAACGATTGTCAGGACTAAATCGTGCATGTCTTATTCCGTCATGGTGGCCTTTAATTGTCTGCAATAAGGCCCCCGTTTCTGTATCCCAGACTTGCAAATTCCCATACATCTCTGAAGAAATAATTTTTGAGTCATCAGAATTAAAATGAGCAGAATAGACAGGACTTACTATATGTTTTTCCATAATTCTAATAGTTTTTCCTGAATGTACATCCCAAATTCTTATAGTATGATCCCATGAAGAAGAAAGAGCATAGTTTCCATCTTGGCTAAAGGACACAGAACACACATTGCTTGAATGACCATATAATGTTTTTATCAATTTCCCACTTGACACATTCCATATTTTTACTTCTTTTTCAAATGACCCTGATGAAATTAGAGTTTTACCACTATAGTCAAACGAGATATCACTAACTCCTAAATGATGAGCATTGATAACTTTTTTCAATTGCCCAGACTCCAAATCCCATATACCTATATTACCATTCCCATCAGCTGTAGCTATGGTTTTTCCATCAGGATTAAATGCAACACAGCTTGCACCGATTTTATGTCCGTGCAACGTTTGAATTAATTTCCAATCATGAGTACTCCATATGTTTACCGTATTGTCCATTGAGGCCGATGCTATGTACAGACCATTAGAACTGACATCTATAGAATTAATGCGATCTGTATGAGCAGTTATTCGTCTCTCTATCTGTCCATCTCGAATGTTCCAAACTATTAAAATCTTATCATCAGAAGCCGAAATAGCATATTTACTATCGGCACTGTATTTTACACAGTTAACACTTCCGTCATGCCCTCTCAGCACCATCATCGAAATCAGAGCTGGTTGTAAATCCCAAACACGAATAGTCTTATCACCAGCAGCTGCTATTATTTGCTTGTCACTAGGGTGAAAGGATGCAGAAATTATATCGGACACATCACTTTCTATCGTCTTTATTACACCTCCGGTTTCTACATTCCATATCATTATGGTGTTGTCCAAAGAAGCCGTAAAGATCATTTTTCCATTGTTACTATAGCCACAATCATTAATCACATTTTTGTGGCCCTTTAGGGTGCGAATTAACTCTCCCGTTTTAGCATTCCAAATTTTTGCAGTTTTATCCCAAGATGCGGAAACAATAGTCTTATCATCAGGGCTAAAAGAGGCCGCATATACATAATGCTGGTGTCCTCTTATAATATTCAGTAGCCTTCCAGTTTGACTATCCCATATTTTAATAGAGTTGTCCATTGGCGTAGCTCTTACTGACGGGCCATTACCATGAGCAGTGACAATTTGAGTTCCATCATGACTAAAAGCGATAGAATTAACAAAACCCATAGGTTCTTTGATTGTGTACAGCATATCACCTGTTACCAAATTCCAAACTCTAATTGTGTCAAATGCGCTAGATGCTATCTTGCTATTATCGGGGCTTATGATAACATTTGAAACACCTTCCATGTTGCCATCAATAGTTTTTAATAATTTTCCATTATTTGCATCCCATATTTTTATTGTTCTGTCTTTTGATGCAGAAATTATCAGTTTGTCATTGTCACTAAATATTGCAGAATTGACATAATGAGTATGTCCATATAGCGTTCTTACGTGACTTCCATCGTCTGCATTCCATATTTTAATAGTCTTGTCATCTGATGCTGACAAGATGAGGTTACCGTAATGACTAAATTTTACACTTCTAACTGTTCCGGAATGACCTCTAATGATGAAATCCTCATTGTTTTGCGATTCACGGATAGCTCTCTCTATTTCAGGTGTGATAGGTCTGTTTGGATTATGTACAGAAAGAGGCATTACTTCTGATGTAATTATTTTTGCCGAATAATAGTCCCCGTTGGCAATTAAAGAAAGAGCTTTTTCCGCAACAGCTCTTGATTGGTTTTCCATCATCTTCCAGTTGGTTCTCAACACATTGTCACGTTCTTCTGCCAAAAGTTTATTCGAAATGTTTAAACTGTCTCTTTGACTCATAATCAGCATGTTCTGCAAAGAGATGCTATCGTTTTGAACTGATAATTTGACAGAGTCATTCTGTATTCTGAACAAATGACCTGCCATGGTAATGGAATCTTGCTGCAATCTTTCATTTTGGCTTTCAATAATTCTATTCTGTCGGACGAAATAGCCACCTATACCAAGACCTAAGAATGCGAAAAGAACAGCACCTCCTATCCACATTAACCTTTTGCGCCTTAGTTCCCTTTCATATCTCTGCCATAATGTATCAAATTTCACGTTGAACATACGAGATACAACCTTTACGGCTGCTGCATCTCGCCCCATCTCATTTATATTGATACCACGAAGTTCACGCTCATCCTTTAATTCCAACAAGGCATTAGGGAAACATTCCTCTTCTGGTTTACTGGCTTTTGGCGTTCCTTCAACAATAAACGGAATAATATATTCTTCTTGGTCAGAATCTATAAAAAAACGAATGCCATTGTTTATCCATAGACTCTTATCCCCACCTGAGCGTGGAGAACAAATAACAACAAGATATTTAGAACTAGTTAATCCTTTCCATATAACCTCTTTCAGTCTTCCACCCCCAGCCTCAGACTTGTATTCATAGATTGGACTGATACGTTCCGGCAAATCTGGTTTTTCCTTGCGGATAGACGTTGGCAATTTATAGTGCTCCAACTTACGCTGTAGCCACTTCGCCCATTCTGCATCCTCCTCTTTATAACTGATGAATGCAAAATATTCATACTTTTCATCAATCAATTTGTTCTGTGCCATGAATGTTAGAAAGCTATTCTAGATAATACTTATGCCGATCTTCTGGGGTCAATTGGCGATCTTTAAAGCGGCTTTGGGTTTGTTCCACAAGAGTTTGCAGCGGAAAATATGACCAAACTTTGATTGTGCAATCAGGGGAAGCTGAAACTATATGTTGACCATTTGGACTAAACATGGCAGATGTAATATGATTAGAGTGTCCCTCTAATATTTCATATACAAAATTTGTCTTAACATCCCTTATATAAATATTATTGTCATGAGAATGTAGGTAAAGTTTTCCGTCCGAACTATATGCAGCAATGCATAGTCCAGTATTTTCAACAATTGTCTTCGATTTGCCTGTAGCAATGTCCCAAATACAAATAGCATTATTTGACGTTGTCAAAATATGGTTTCCATCAGGACTAAAATATGCGTTGACAACTCCATTACCGGTAGTATCTTTTATGATTTTGATTAGAACCCCAGTTCGGGAGTCCCAAATGCGGACAAATCCATCTATCGCAGTAGAAAGGATCAATTCATCACTCGGACTATACGAAGCACCTATTGCGCCATACTGCCCATGAGGATATAATATGGACAATAAAGTTCCTGTCTGAACATCCCAAATACGAGCAGTGTCGTCTAATGATGCTGAAACAATTCTATCTCCTTTGTGATTAAAACAAACAGAGCAAACTTTTCCCGTATGTCCTTTAAGAATGTTAACTATATTCCCTGTATATGAATCCCATATGATTATAGTTTCATCGTATGATGAAGAGGCAATTAATTTGCCGTCTGGACTAAACGAGACTGATTCAACTAACTCTGTATGTCCATATAAAATTTTCAAAATGGAACCTTTGGTCAAATCCCAAATTCGAACAGTCTTATCATATGATGCAGATGCTAAACGTAAACCATCGGGACTAATAGAAATATCCATAACGGTTCTATTATGTCCTCGTAGCGTTAATGGTTCCGTCATTTTTCCATAGATTTGTATAGATTTTACAAACCCTGTGGTTGCCATGCGATTCATGTCTGGACTAAAAGAGACCTTAGATATTGTCCATGTACTTTTTATTATCTTAACTAATTCATAACTTTGAGCATTCCAAATACGGAGAGTATTATCATATGAACAAGATATTATCCATTTCCCGTCAGGACTATAGGATACAAAACTGATCATTGCCTTGTGCCCTTCTATTGTTTTTTCAACTTTTCCATTCTTTATGTTCCAAATAACAATAGTATGTTTATCAAATTCATCAAATGCAGAAACAATAAATGCACCATCCGGACTATATGAGATACATTCTATATATTCTCTTTCTTTTGAGGTGTTTGATTTTTGTAAAACAGCAATGGTTTCCTTTTCTATATCGTATATGTGTATAGTTGCATCATCTACAACATAAGCAATACTTTTGCCATCTATGCAAAAATCAAAATAAGGTTTTATCTGTTTCTTATCTCCATGTAGCGTTTTCTTCAATTCCCAATTTCCCGTTTTCCATATGCATATTAGACTGCCTGTTCGTGACCCAGAGACAAGATACGCCCCATCAGGACTGAAGGTTAAAGATTCCACGACTCCATTGTGGCCTCGCAGCACTTGAAGAAGCTGGTAACTATCAGAATCCCAAATTCTTATAGTTTTGTCCCATGAACTAGATGCTATCAATTTCCCTGAAGGACTATAAGAAACAGAAGATACTATATCTAAATGCCCAGATAATTTGAATAATAGCATACCATTTTGCACATCCCAAATGTGAATTTTGCAGTCATCGCCACATGTTGCGATTCTCTTCCCGTCCAAACTAAAAGCCACATCATATACAACGCAATCTGCCCGCAAAATACCATTCCTATGTTTTATTGCGGTTCTTAATGCTGCTTCTGCCTCACTGGTATAAGGATAATTCATATTTTTGGATGTACTTAAAACTTCTAACGCTAATAAACATCCTAAATATGAGTCTTCTTCTGATACTTGTTGAGCCTTTTCGGCTACAAATCTTGCCAAGTTCCTTAATATTCTATTGTTAGTATCTATTAGTTTTTGTTTTTCTTCTTCTAACTCTCGTGCGTATCGTTGCCACAACGCATCAAACTTTACATCAAACATATAAGAGACTATTTTGACTGCTGCCGCATCTCGTCCCATTTCATTAATGTTGATTCCGCGAAGTTCTCTATCGCCTTTCAATTCCAGTAACGCTTTAGGAAAGCATTCTTCATCTGGATTGTCAGCTTTGGGTTTTCCTTCAACAATGAATGGAATAATATTTTCTTCTAGGCCAGAAGTCACAAAGTATTTTATGCCATTATTGAGCCATTGGCTCTTATTTCCACCAGCACGGGGAGAGCAAATGACAATCAAGTACTTGGAAGAAGTAAGCCCTTTCCATATAACTAAAGAGGTCTTCGTGTGGCCTCAAGGCCATATGAAGACCATGTTGTA
>ERZ842401.2314-NODE-2314-length-25575-cov-6.273158_pt1 | contig 25575 bp, 31 predicted proteins | sample MGYA00521270_ERZ842401 | MGnify/ENA primary metagenome ERZ842401 (study PRJEB31892, sample SAMEA3878208) | bioreactor metagenome | biome: Moose rumen | place: Sweden | collected 2011-10 | study: EMG produced TPA metagenomics assembly of the PRJEB12797 data set... | reverse complement strand
CAAGAAAAACTTATGTTAGGAATCAAAAATCACACAAAATTTATGATTGAACCAATTTTTCTATCCATGTATGAGAATTTTCGTAATCTCGTTTGCTTGTCAAAATCCAAAGGATTCTGCGCCTCGTATTGATTCTGGGAATGTCGGCACAGCCATCTGTAAATAGTATCAGGCCGTCGTATTCGGTATGAGTGGAATAATAATCAATAGGAGCCTGAAAGTTTGTTCCTCCACGGCCTGTAATTTTTACAGACTTTCTCGCTTTTCTCAGAGTCTGAATTTCTTGTGTTATTCCATAATCAAACTGAATTACCTCAATTGAACTGATTCCATATTTGAAAAATCGATTGATAACAGAAAAAAATTGTGAAAGGCTCTTATTATTTACAGACCCACTCACATCAACCGCTACAAGCAAGCGTGTAGTGAATGCGAATCTGCTTCCCATATATAAGAACTCATACCGTCGATTTGGTTTCATTCTGGTTAGCTGTCGCTTCTGGGACAAAACACTTGCCCGAAAAGATGAAAGAATTTTTCTGTAATCCAGGGGAACAACAAGTGAAGCCTCGATTATTTGCTTCAAATTTCCGCTCACACTTCCCCACTGATTTAATTCCATCGCCTTTTTTATCTGTGTGTTTATTTCTTCTACGGCAAATTCATCTTCCTGCCATAATTCAGCTTTTTCGTTGGCTTGTGTCTGTGCAGAAGGCTGATTATCATTATCAGTTAATGTATCATCTGTACTCTTACCATAATCAGGCTGCGTAATCGGGCGGTCTTTTAGCTCACGGTAATATTCTTCATACGAAAGACCTTTCTCAAGTCCCAACTCTTTGTAATTTTGAATTGGAATTCGTAAGTCTATTGCCTGCTCGACGGTCACATCGCTTGCAAATCCCAGGGCTATCCTGTTTCATTTCTCGGAACTCTTTCGTACGGATGCTTTAGGAGGATTCTTATAATTTCTGCTTTTAAATAATCTTCTATCTGAGAATCTGAAAGAGCTTCCACTTGAATAGGGCTGTATTCAATCTTCATATTACCAGTACGGAATGGAATAGAAAGCTTCTCATTAACCACAATTTTATGAGTGCAATACGCATTGAATAAAAGCGGCTCACATAAAAACCAATTTTCTGAAATTGCTTGAATTCTTTCCTTGGGAGACTTCCGTTTCTGTGTAGGTTCTTGGGTATTCTGCAAAATCATCGAATCTCCCCGACAAACCGTGTGACTTGCTTATATAAATCCGGCGTATTCTGAATAATGAACATCAGGCTATTCGGATATGATTTCCCTGCAAACATATTAGCAAAATGCGCCATAGCCTCTCGCCTCCCATTCTTTTCAAGATATGAAAAATAGGCTTTCAAATTCGATGCGACAAGACTTGCTTTCCCTTCATTAAAAGAAGAGGTTTCTAGCGTACGGAAAATTCCATCGTTAAGAACTGCAAAGTCCGGTGTCTGATATTGAGAAAGAATAATTTCTGTGTCTGAAAAATTCCCTGTAAGTAGTTCCACTGCTGAAAGTCGATTAGAATTTTTTAGGCTCTCAAAAAATAAAGCTGTAGCTCTTGTTCCAATAATTCCCGCAATCATTTTTTTAAGAGTTTCATTCATATCTTTTACACCAGACAGGATTTCTGAGACACGGCTCCAAGCCCTGCGGTCAGGAGTTTTCTCAAGACTTCCTTCCTCAATATTTTTCCCATCTCCGTCAAGAAAATCTGTATTATGAGAAATGAATTCTATGATGCGGGGGTCAACACCTTCCTTTGAAGCCCACAAAAGCCACTCACTTACAGTCGGGCAAAATTCATAAATATTAAAACGACTTACCAGTGCCGGGTCTAAGTCGGTAATCTGATATTCATCTCCAGCATTAACAGCACTTATAATACGGCTGCCAGGTGGGAGAGATTTTCCGGCCAGAGTTCTGTTCAATGCCAAATCCATTATGGTCTGTAAAATCTCAGGCCGTGCACGGTTCAGCTCATCCAAAAAAAGCACAATAGGAGTCTTATCAGTCGGAAACCAATATGGTGGCATGAATTCCGTCTTTCCTGTTTTCTCATTTTTATTCAAGAGGCCTATTAAATCTCCAGGATCGCTCATCTGCCCCAAAAAAAGGGGAACAACTTTCATTCCTTTAGATGAAAAAAATTGAGTGAGAATCTCCGATTTTCCAATTCCGTGCTTTCCGAGAAGCATAATATTTTGATTTGCTGGCATAGACTCAAGAATTTCAATTAACTCAGTCGAATTTATTTTGACAGCCATTCATAACTCCTGTTCACAAATATTTGCGGAACCAAAGAAGAGGCACTAATCTCAAGGGATTTTTCGAGAACATTGTTTAAATCAGAAAGCTGCTGTGATAGTTCGGAATATAGCAACCTAACTTTTAGTTTGTAGTACGGGCGAAGACGAAAAGTAACAGTACAGAATGTATTTTCCTTCTCTATCTGATATTTTAATCCATGTTTTTTTGCGAGCATGACAAGGGAGTTTTCAAGCAAATTTGTATTCATCTCGTCAATTTTCTGATTCACATAAAACTCATTCTTCATTCGTTTCACGATTTCCCGAAGGATAGAGAGGTTTTCTTCTGTTGGTGATTTAAATAACCAGCTCACAAGGAAAAGGATAGCACGATACTGCTTAAAGTGGATATCATCAAGAAGAACATCATTTATGTGGAATAAATCATTATCTATACTAAACTTATCTAAATATTTACGCAAACTAATATGTGTTGTCTCCGACCGCGAAACCGGGTTTTTGTTCGATATTTTGATGTCATTGCCATAAATGGATATTTTTCCATCTATTTCTTCCGCGACCTCTGTTAAATCTTTTTTAAGCAAATTTGCCGCTTGTCTTAAAGACTTTATACTGTCATCTGCCTTGATATATTTTATTCCTTCTACCAATAACTCATAATAAGGCTTCGTTATCTCCCGCATTTTTATTTCGTTCTTCAATTCTTCTATATTTCTGAGAATATCTTTTAAATCCCTATCATCATCATGAGATAAATCTTCGTAAAGAGAACCATCAGGTTTCTTAAAAGGTTCTAACCATCTTTCATAACGCTCCAATTGGTATTCTAAATAGCCCATTTCTGCCTCCAAGAAAATAATAGCACACCCGGTATGACAAGGAGAGTCATAACAAGAAAAAAATAGACCGCCTGAACAAACAGACGGCCTATAAAATCAATAGAATAATTTCCTGAGCTTGTTTCTCAAAAAATCAACTACTTCTTTGAAAGCATTTTCTTCTGCAGGAGCCAGATCACGGCCAAGGCAATACGGACAGCGAATATCCAATTCCTTTAAGCCTATACAATCCCCGATAGTTTTTGAGAAGAGGCTTCGACAAGTCCTGCAGTAAAAGCGTTTTGTGATAGGCATACAGCTATTCATCACTTTCATTTTCCTTTCTCCCAACCACTGACATTTCTGATTCTGACTTGCACTCGATGTCACCAGTCTCCTCATTCTGAGAAAAAGTCAAGTCTATTCTCAGTCGCTTCCCGTCAAGAAAGCAGCCAAGAACAGACATCAAAAACCTCTCTTTCCATTTGCGTTTTGTCTCCATAATAAACGCCTCCTGTTACTTATCAGAAAGAAAATCTGAAATCAACGACCAGATTATCGAAATAACCGTAAAGATTATCATGCCACTTCCTCCATTTCAAATTGACTGCAAGGTAAATCCCCGCTATCATCACACAAACATTCCCCGTCTTTGTAATGATAATGCTCCCAGAATCCCATACCTTCCTCTTTTGAGTGAATCTCAACTTCCAAAGAAAGTTCTTCAGTTGCCTCTCGAAGACAGGTAAGGTTTGAGTCCGCATCTTTGTTTTCTGTGAAGTATGCGTACTTTCCCTCGCACATGCAGGAATAGACGCTCCAAGCACAGTCCCCGAAAATCTTCATCGTCTTGATTCCCACATCGGTTACAGATTCGCTGTCTATTTCCGCAGAAAAGATTCTCGCGAAATTCTTCGGTGAGTTCTCATCGTCCAATAGATAGCGGTAGAAAGTGTCTACGCTCTCGCTCTTTCCACGAACCATCATCTCAAAATCACAGTAATTTGCCATAATGTTCTCCTTAAACAAAAAGACCGTCCTGTTTCCAAGGCGGTCCGATTGTTTTTGTTGTCCTTCACCTCATTCAAGCCGCTGGCGGATAGTCTTCCGGCAATGCCTTAGCGACCTGCTGAAACGGATTTTCTTCTATTTTTACACGGCTGAAAGGTTTCCCATCACCCTTAACCGATGTAAAAAGTCCGGTCTTCGCATCCCGCTTCACCCATTTTCCGATTCTCGGATTATAGATCTGCGTTCTGTCCTTGAAATCCTCCGTCTTGAACGGAAGCACATTTGGCTGTTTTGCGGCCACTTTTGTTGTTCTTCTCATTTTCTTTTCCTCCTTATGAGAATTGTTCTTTATGCTTTCTATGAACAGGTAGACTTTCTCCACCCAGCTCACAGCCTCAATCACCTTCCAGGCGACATGCCCCTTCCCGGCCCATCCCTGGATATAGGCCTTGGTGTTCTCTAAGTCGATCTCAACTCCGTAGAGCGAACCAAGGAATGCAGATGACAGTTCCGCACAGATTTCCTCAAAACCGTATTCGAGCGTCACACCTTCCTTTCTCTTGATTTCGGAAATGACCGAATGGCTGAGTTCGTGCAGGAACACCTGCTTGTCCGTACAGTTCATGCGGATAATGCGCTCATAAGGTGAGAAACTTCCTTCTGCCGAACCAAGCAATGCAGCCTTTACTTTGATTCCTAATTTCTCCGCCACATCAACCAGCGGAAGCTCCTCAACCTTAAGCTGTCTCATCCGTGCCTGATAAGGAAGCTCCTTTCCCTCCGTATCCTCAACCCGGAACTCGTTTATAAGGCGGAATCCGGAAAGCACCTGCTTCTCAACATTCGTTGCCTCGTCCTTTTCCGTCTTGAAAAGCGGGGCCACGATATGAAAGGCATGACTTCCCTTCTTCGGATAACGCCCTACTTCCTGCCAGGAATTAAAAGTCCTTGCATCGCTCGTGTTATGGAAAAACGCAATCATCTGGTTACAAAGGCTCCAGCTTCTGAGAGGAATTTTTTCATCCCCGTCAAAACGCTGAACCTTGTCCCGGACATAAGCCACGGCACCGCCAGAAACGATTTTCCTGACAAGCTCATCAAGGATTCCTTTCACGGCTATCGTTCTTGAAATTCCATTCTGCATGATATCTCTCCTTATGCGCTTACCGGAACAAACACCGCATACTGGTTCTGCTCATCTGAGGTGTTCTGCAGCATCACGAGCTTGTTACGGCCTGCCTTTGTGAAAATCTTCCAGCTCGCACTCGGAAGATCCTTTATGTAAGCGAGATTTACATTGCACCCCGTATCGAAAAGGAATGAGCTGTAGATGTTAGTGAATTTTTCATCACGCTCGGTCTTGCTCCCGATTCCTAATCCGCCAAGCTCAAGGATTCCCTTGTAATCCGCATCTCCAGGAACCACATTCCGCCAGTTGGGAAAGATTATCGGAGCAGACTTCCCGAATGTCACGGAATACCCCTTAACGACAGGCTGGTAGTTCCCTGCCGGAATACGGATTGAAAGATTCGAGACATGGAGCCTTTTCCCGTCCGTCGCTATCAAGCGGCTCCCGTTCCGTGTGTTCTCTACATGCAGGTAATGCGTGAATAAAGGATCAGAATCTTTTCCCACAGCCTTGAGACAGAAAATGATGCGCTCATAATCCTTGTAGTTTTCCTGTCGTGTGATTGTATAATTGCTCTCATACATGGCATTCCTCCTCAATATGCTGCCAGTCCAAAATTTTGGAATATGAAATTGCTTCCAGAACATCCCGCTTTGAAACAATTTCCCGACCATCAATATTTGCAATCGTAAGGGCGACCTTAAGGATATTGCTTCCCCTTCTCTCCCCCACATCATGCTCCGTAAGCCATTTGTCCAGGATATCCAGCGCATCCTTATCCAGCTTTGCCCGCTCGCTCAGCTCATAAGGGGTGAGACTGCTGTTATATGCGCCGTTTTTTCTCTGGATTTCAAAGGCTGTCCTAATGTGCTCTTTCAGCTCCGCAAGGTTCACGGTTTCCGTCTTCTCATCATCCTGGATATGCACCATAATCTGGATCCTATCCAGCAACGGCCCTGAAAACTTGTTCCAATACTGCTGAACTGATTTTGCGCTGCACAAGCAAATTCTTTCCTTTGCTCCGTAGTTCCCGCACGGACAAGGATTTGTCGCCATAATCAGCTGGAAATTCGCCGGATAACAGGTTGACCGACCTGCCCTGCAGAGGGTTATCGTGTGGCTCTCCATCGGAACCCTTAACATCTGAAGGACAGAGCTTCTGAACTCCGCAGCTTCGTCAAGGAACAGGATTCCGTTATGAGCCAAAGAGATTTCCCCCGGCCTGCAGTTCGGTCCGCCCCCGCAGATTCCCTCGATGCTTGCTGTCTGATGAGGCATTCTGAAAGGCGTGTCCCTTATAAGGCCGTCATCAGGACTTATAAGACCTGCAAGGCTCCAGATTCTTGTGACTGACTGGGATTCCTCATAAGTAAGCTTTGGTGTAAGGCTTGGGACTAGCTTTTGAATGGCAAGAGTCTTTCCGGAACCAGGACAGCCGCAGACAAGAAGGCTGTGTTTTCCCGCAACCGCAACCTCAATGGCACGGACAAGATTCTTTGGAAGCTCAATCTCTTCCTCTTCATTACCCAAAGGCTTGGGAAACTCAACGGCTTTCATTATTACATCCGTGTTTTCTTCTATATAATAAGAAAGGTCTCTCAAAGCCGACTCAGCCTCGCAAAGATTCCTCACGCAGGCAACCCTGATTCCATCACAGGCTTCCGCCTCCTTTCTGTTGGCCTCCGGTACAATCGCACATCTGATTCCGGATGCCACGGCGGTCGTTATTGCCGCATGAACTCCTTTTACTGGTCTTACGGCTCCCGAAAGCTCCAGCTCGCCAATGACAAGGACTTTTTCCTTAATGCAGGATGCCTCGTCTTTGGCATTCAGGATTCCAAGGGCAACGGGTAAATCAAATCCGGCACCTTCTTTTTTCAGGTCCGCAGGAGAGAGGCTTATCAAGACTCTTTCCTCCGGAAATTCAAAGCCGCTGTTCCTGATTGCCGAGATAACCCTCTCACGGCTTTCCTTTACCGCTCCGTCCGAAAGCCCCACAATATCCACTGCCGGAATGCCTCTTCTAAGATCAACTTCTACGCTTACAAGGCTTCCCTCATAACCGAATGGTGAAAATGCAAATACTTCTGCCATTTCTTTTTCTCCTTTAAAATGAAAAGACCCCGGCATTTCTGCCGGAGCCTCACAGATAATTCTGCCTTCTCAGGCAGCCTGTTGTTTTGAGAGCCTTGTATCAAGCTCTGTTCTGACGACCTTTTCAAGATCCTCCAGTTCTCTCACGCCGTTTTCCGTAAGCTGGGTGCCGGCAACAAGCCTCCTTACCTGGTCGATTTCTGCCTCGGTAAAGACTGGGTTTCCGTTCTCCTCATGTTTCATAACATCGCCAATTCTGGAAATAACGGCGTTTCCCTTGTCCTTAATGCTTTCCCCAGCTTTCTCAGCTCCCTTTCCTTTCTTTGCTTTAGAAGGAGTATTTGTCTCAGGAGCTTTGTCAGCTTTTTGAAACGCCTCTTTCTCTTCTTCCGGCAAAGCCCATGCGGGAAGTTCCGGCGGATTCCATCTGAACTGTTTTTCTGTCTTTGTCTTTCCGAAATACCTTCCGTTCTCGCAGACAGTCACCCAGCCTTCCTCAAGGTCGTAAAGATAACGGCCGATTCCGAACTGAACCGCAGCACGCTTGATGGCACCTGAAATTCCGCCTTTCACGGATTCGATGTCCGTGGCATCCGCTCCGTCTGTTCTCGAAATCCATTCGACAGAACCGTCCTCGTGCTTTACACGGATAGAAAGTGTACAAAGATAGGCATTCCCGTCTTTCCTTATCTCGCTTCTCCAGCCATCCGTTCCACATACTTCATCAAGCCGTTCCTGTACAGCCCTCGAAGTGATGTATGCGAGGCATTTTCCCCAGATGCTTCCGTCCTTTTTCTCACCGCATTGCTGGAGCCTCCACTCAATGTCCTTGGATGGAAACGGCTTCTTCAAATCATTCAGTTTGCTTAATTCCAATTTTGTCCTCCTTGATTAAGCTGCTTTTGCTACATCATCAGCATCCTCATTGCTGACGAGATTTTGTTGACAGAAATTACAAAAACCTCTGCAAAGACAGTAGTTCTTGCATTTCATGCTCTCCCCTTTCCTGACTTCCAGATAATGACCTTTACCAAGTTCTGAGATTTTGGCCTCGGCCTCTTCCTGAGTGTCAAAAAGCTTTACGGCTGTCTTGCGGCCTTCCTTCTTCACCGCATAGACATCCTTCTTCTGCCAGCGCTCCTCCGCCGTACATTCAGGAATCATGTCATCCTCTGTCGCCGAGAAAAGCTCGTACTGGAAGACCTTTTTTCTGATGAAGTTTTCGATTTCTTCAAGGTCTTCCTTAGCTACATTGAACTCGTAGACATAGACAGGTGACTGAGGATAAAAACGATCTCGCTCTGCCTCAGTCTTGGAATGGTCCTTAAGAAGAGCGATGAAACGGCATTTCGTAGCCGGAAGACCGTTCTTCTGCAGGAGCCAGGCATAAATCAATCCCTGCATACGCCATTCAGGAAAACCGTGCTCTACGCCTTTTGAATCCTTATGAAATCCGGCCTTTACCTTATAGACAGAAGTGTTTTTGTAGTCACAGATTGTTCCTGTTGCCATATTGTAGTTATCAATGCGCCCGGTAACGGTTATGTTGGAGACTTTCTGTTTAAGCTCAATCTCGCAAAAATCATTCTCCCCCTCATTCTCCAGGAGAGCATGAACGGCAGTCCCAAACACCGCCCAAATCCGCTCGGAGACATCATCTTCAAGTCTGTCCCAGTAACGCTGGGTCAGAATCACCTGTTTCGTTCCCTGAATAAGCGTCGTCGCAGAAATCTCACCTGGTTTGTTATGAGGCTCTGGCGACACGGCCTTAACAAGCCCATAAGGGAGATTAAGTTTGTTTGTTATTTTCAATTTCTTCCTCCTTGAAAACTTTTAAAATAGAAAAGGCAGGAAGATTTCTCTCCCTGCCCTACCCCATGAATCAGAAAATATCAAAGCCGTTCGCAGCCGCAGGCATTTCTTCCTCACTGTCAGCTTCCTTATTGCCGAAGACATTTGCCCTGTCGAATTTGCCCGATGCGTTTTCGGAACTCTGCATAAAATCAATATGCTCCGCAACGATACTGACCTTACTGCAAGCCCTGCCCTCACCATCTTTCCAGCGGCTCTGTTTAAGGCGTCCTACGACACGGCAACCGCAGCCTTTTTTCCCATTCCTCTCAACCACATCTACGAAGTTTCCCCAAGCCTCGACATCAAAGTAAGAGACTTCCTGTTCATAGCTGCCGTCCGCCTTTTTGTAATAACGGTTTACCGCCATACTGAAAGTAGCAACTTTGGACTTGTTCACGGTGTCCTTTATCATTGGCTCACGGACAAGGTTCCCCTCAATGATTAAAGAATTAATTTGATTCATTTCCGATTCCCCCTTAAAAGAAAGTTCTTATAAACCAGAGCCAGGCCTTATGAATACAAGCGAAGCCTTGTTTTATAAAGTTTTTCAAAATTTTTGCCGTTCCGATTCCGGCATCATAATAATTATGTTGCATACAAACCTCCTATAATTTTTGTAAGCAAGTAACAGTTACATATCCGCTTTAATGACGGATAAGCCATTGAAGCCATTAGTGATAAGCAGCCTGCGAGCTATCGACGAAAGAACATGCTTGAAATCACAATTACGATACGAATGAAAGTTTTCATTTCTGACCTCCTCAGATAGATAATATGTAACCGTACATACGCTTTGCTTAAAATTATTTTTTTACAGAGAGCGAACATATTTATGGAGAGAGAATCTATATTTTCAAGGAGTGCGTATATGGCAATTGAAAAAGAAAATACTACCTTCAGAATTGTGGGAAAAACACATGTTATCTCAGAATCGGAGAACGGCGAGTGGAATTTGGAGGCAAACCTTGTTTCCTGGTTCAATCATCCTGCCCGCCTGGAGCTTCGTCACTGGTCACCGGATCACATGAAAATGGATAAGGGGCCGAGATTCACAAAGGAAGAAGCTATAAGATTACGAGATACTTTGGTATCCATGAATATAGAAGAAATGGATTTCTAATTTCTTGGGACTTCCTCGCAAGGGGAAGTCTCTCTTTTTTTTAAGAGGTTAAAATGGAAATAATGCAAGGAATATCCGGAATTTATTTTTCCGTCAATGATGAATATGTCAATAAAAGCGTAAAATGGTTTCTAAAAGATGTAAACTGTAGCACTCTGAAAATAGGTAACTTTTACATGCTTTATATCCATGAATCAGCAATCTCCCCTTCACTCCCTTTCATCGACTCTGTTACCGAAATAATAGCAAAGCTGTTCCATTTCGGTCTCTTCGACTTTGAGGAATCATTGCGATTCAAGTCTGAACTATTACAGAATTGGATTAAAGCAAACCTTTTCTCCATAGTCAAACTAAGTGAAATCAGGGTCTTTTGGGATTATCCTGAATACATTCTCCAGGAAAGGCTCACTTTATCAAAGTTCGAAACAAGGCTTCTGCGTAATAATTCCGTCTGGTGCCTGTATAACAAAAGAATCTTTCAGTCTCGATATGCTTATAGCTATTCCTATCAGATGATAAATCCTATCCGACAGGAACTTCATCTTACCCTCAAAAACTGCGAATACCTTTATTCAGATTGTATCTTGTTTCTTTCACCGGACACTTTCTTTGAGCAATTCAGATTCTATATTACGAAAAGCTGGAGAAGATGGTCGGATTCTGGACTTTTGCAATTACCAGAAGAATACAATTATGACGGCCGGATTGGGAATAAACGGCTCCCCAATCATCAAAATATGCTCTGTGCGTGTCGGAAAAATGAAATGACATCCAAACCTATGCCCATTTTCCGATGGACATTTTGAGGGTAACAGTTTGAATGAATTCTTTTCTTCACAAGGTAACAGTTTAAATGAAATGAAAATCAACATGCTCTTTTTAAAAGGTAACAGTTTGAGTGAAAACCAGATACTAACCATGAATTCTGTAAATATTGATTATTTCGTCTTTAATTGCAATCTTCTAAAAAAGAAATAAGTACAAACAGTTGCAAGGTAACAGTTTGAGTGAAAAGGAAAACCTTGATTAGAATACAAAAGCTATAGATTTTCCCAAAATCTGTGACCCTTAATTAAAGAATTCTCTAAAAAAAAACATTTTTTATTAACTTTATAGATACTATAATAAGCCTTACAAAGAATCTTTTATTTACAACTTTTTGGGTAACAGTTCGAATGAATCTTTCCACAAGAAGCTGTGGAAATTCTCTTTTTTAGGTAACACTTTAAATGAAACTGTGGAAAAGTTTAATTATTTATAATACAATAAATTACATTCACTGTGATTTTCAGCGAGTAACAGTCTAGATGAAAATAGTAACACTTTAAATGATTCTTCTATATATACTAATAATTACTAATAAATTTATATATGGCTAATAATAAAATCCTATCTCCTGTGGATAACTACAATTTTTTCCTTTAAACTGTTACCTCCTAAATATCAGAAGTAATCAAAGCATATCTTGTATCATCTTTTAGGATAGGAGTTGGACTTTTATATAAAGTAACACCAGAATCATCAAGTCCAATATTCAAGTCCTGATAATAATTCTGTTTTATTTCTTTTATTAAACCTATAATCTTATTGTAATTATTACTAGCTGCTTTCATTTGTCCTGTTTTATCAAGATTTTCATTAACAGGCATAAATTGTTCAACAATTTTTTCTCGTGGAATGAATGTTGGTTTTTCAATTCCATTATTCCTATAAACAAGCCATGCGTAAATATCTTTTCCAACAGGAGATGAAATATCCTTATAAACGCCGTAATCAATAGGAACAGCATGACGCTGACAGAAACTTGAAAATTCTGGAGACAACATAACTTTTATCCCCGCGGTCTTCACATCAGTTTCATCTTCAATTTCCTGAAACTGAACGCCATTTGTAAAACGAATGTTACCTGTAGTTTTAGTTTTTACAATTACATCTCTTTTAGGATAATTACCGTCCTCGTACAAGTCCTTAAACAAATAGGCAGCCTTCAATTCTTTTGTTTCAATATCAAACGCAAAAGTTGCGTTCGAGAAACATTCTAACTGTTCTTTGATGTCTTTACCACGCTGTTTTGGAAGCTGTAATTCTCTTAGAAGTTCCGCTAAAGTCTTATATTCAATAAGAACAGATTGATTTTTCTCTTTTGAAAGAACTGCATGAGTTGTCAAAATACTGAGCAATAAACGCCCATATTTACCAAACGGAACATTTTTGGGAGAGCTGAGTGTCAGTGTGATTCCATTTGAACCTTTTCTGACAAACACAGGCTTGTGAACATTCTTAAATGGCAAAGATGCTGTTGTAAAAAAACTTGGAAGATATGCCATTGTCGGAGTTTTCTTCTGAGCTTCTATCTCCATATCGAAAAGAGTAATCAGAGATGGATCTGTTAATTCTTCGCTGCGGACAATTTCTTTTGAATCAGATTCGGTTTTATCCATGTTCTACTTCCAAGATAATTATTATGCGTAATTATTTTCTACGAATTTCGCCATTATTGGTGATATACGCTTTTCCAAGTTCTATATCTTGTCGGAGATAAGACATTGCTGATCTATAAGCGTTTGCCAAAGACATTCCATTCGAACAGAATAGTTGACGAAGTTCTGCTCTTTCGTCTTCAGTAACATGAACACCAATCAATACATCTTTTGTTTTCTTTTTTCTGGTTTCCTCAGTAGGGGTAACAGTTTGAGTGAAAACTGGTGATTCAGATTTCGTTGGCTGATTCTCAGAAATTACAGATGCAGCCGCAACACTTTGCATAATTTTTGCTTTTTGTTCTTCAGCAAAAGTTGGATTTTTTGCGTGTACACTCATTACATTAACCTCTCTGCTAAATTAGATATTGCTTCTAAAGTTTCTTTTTTGGCACGGACTCGTTTGTCCTGAATGATTGTGTGTGCGCTCTGGCTTTTTTCAAATGCCGGATCTTTAGGAATAACGATGAAGTCAAATTGGGTTCCAGCGGAATTGTAAGCTTCAAGATATGCAGCCTGATTAGAAAGCCGTTTATCCTGCTGGTTCAGAATGATTTTGTTGTATGTAGGTTTAATTCCATATTGCTTTTCGATAAAGGCTAGGTTGTTTGTAAAAATTTCCCATCCATCTTTAGAGAATTCGTCAAGTTTAAGAACCGGAACGACTTCTGTGCAACCTATGAATACGGATTTCTCAAATTCATCGAAAGCAGGGGATGTATCAAAAATACAATAATCAAAATGCTGTTCCAAAGCAGGAAGAATTGTCTTCTGGAATATGAAAGGGAAGGTTTCTTTTTTTGCCCACTGCTTTAATTCTCCACCAACACCAAAAGTTGGAATTACATATAGATTCTCAATATCAGATTTGTATACACATTCGAGAACTGGAATCTTTTCGTAAAGGACATCGGCTAACTCATGGTCAAATTCATTTAAAAGCCATGATGAAGAATTTCCCTGTGGGTCACAATCAATATAAACTACTTTTTTACCTTTATTTGCGAGTTCAACTGCAACGGAAACGCTGATACTTGTTTTTCCGGTGCCACCTTTTTGGAGAGCGAAAGCATAAGACTTCATTTTCTAAGAATCCTTTATAACAAATATCTATAATATTAAATCCTTTAAAGGTTAAATGTCAAGTAAATAATTAAACGATTAGTTAATAAAGATTAAACAAAAGATAAACAAACATTAACACATTAAATAATTAAAATATTAAAACAGTTAACAAAAAGTAAATGAATATTAAAGCATTTAATAAAATAAGACACGCTTATAGAAGCGAAATAACGGGGGTATTTTGAAAAAAACGGGTAATATGTCGATTTGAGAATCGGAACGCTCCTAGAGGCCTTCTCGTGCGTTTGCGTGAATTCTTAAAAAAGGTAACAGTTTGAGTGAAAACATTACTTCCTCCAAGAAAAAGATGAAAATATATTGGAATGGACGAAAGATTTTTGTGAGAAATAAATAAAAATAGTCACATAAATGCAATGAAGTAAATTTCTACACCGCTTTTTTATTAAAGAAAATGTTAAAGATTAAACAGATGTTAAAGAAAAAGTTAATAAAAGTTTAATGTTTTAATGAGTTGGTTTAATTTCATTTAAACTGTTACCATTCTAATGAATTTTCGGGAAGTCTGAGAATCTTGTGGTCCAGCAAGGGCTTAGGAAATCACGCTTCATTTCCCATCCGGTTGTCTCAAAGCCCTTTGCGAGAGTAATGATTCCCCGGCCGTATAATCCAGTTATCTTGTCTATGCTTTTCATAAGGTTCCTGTGTTTTTTATCCTCGTTTGGATCGATAAACAAATTCCCCTGGTATGCTGCGGGAAGAATATTCATCAGCGTGACAAGGACAGTTTTGTAGCCGTAACCGGGACGGAAGATGTGGGGTAGGGCGGTTCTTGCGGCATCCACTATTATGGGAGTGTAGCTCGTCATCCTCGGAAGCTCTATGATTGCTCCGTTGGAATATTGCTCATCCGGATTGTCGGAATAATAATTGCAGGTGGAGATATAAATCGAGACGGCACCGCACTCGCTGTTCTGTTTCCTTAACCTCTCAACTGCAAGCTCCGTGTACTGTACTATGGCACATTCGAGTGTGCCGATGTCGTGGATTCGCCTGGAGAACTGCCGGCTGGATGTTATCACATCTTTTTTATTCCTCGTGATTTTGTCGATGCAGGAAATACCGTTGAGTTCTTGGACCGTTGCGAATCCCTGAATCGTAAGGAGCTTCTTTGCGTCGTATAAAGGCATGTGCTTCAGCATCAGTGCGTTCCTTATTCCGTGAATGCTCAGAGTCCGTGCCCTTGCAGGTCCGATTCCCCAGATGGTTCCGCAGTCGGAGGATTCGAGGAGAGCATCAACATTGGATTTCTCATAAACGAAGACTCCGCCGTGCTCCTTCGCTTTCTTGTTGTATAGCTTGGCCAGGGTTTTTGTTGGGGCTGCCCCCACGCAGATAGGCATTCCTACCTCTTTGTAAATACGCCGTTTCAGCTCGTGACCGATTTCATACCAGTCCTTTATTGAGAAATTGCATTTGTTGAAGAACAAGAAGGATTCGTCAATGGAATATTCCTCGATGTCCGGAGCGTATTCCAGATAAATAGAAGTAATACGCCTGCTTATGTCGGCATAGAGAGTGTAGTTGCTAGAAAATATGTTTATTCTGTATCTTTCGCAAATGTCACGGACCTTGAAGAACGGGTCGCCCCGCTTTATTCCCAAGGCTTTGGCTTCCTTGTTAAGTGCGATTATAACTCCGTCATTGTTCGAGAGAACCGCCACAGGCTTTCCCCTTAAATCCGGACGGAAGATTTGCTCGCAAGAAGCGTAGAAGCTGTTCCCGTCGGCGTGCAGGATCATCTTTCCTTTACCGTATGGATTACATTGATTATTGCTCCCGTAATCTGAGCCTCGGCCTTTATGTTGCACACCCGGCCTATAACAAATTCGCCCCCGCTTTCATATACGACAAGGGAACAGGGTGTAATGCTTTTTGCCCTGTCGATAATCAGGAGGTCTCCGTTGAAAATGCACATATTGTGATAGCGGTCCGTGTCCACGGTCATAAAGATGGTGGCCGCAGGATGTTTTATATAAAGGGTGTTGAGGTCGAACCGTATGTCTTCATAGCCCTGAGCGGGACTTGGGAATCCTGTAATCATTTTTTAATCTTACAATCGGAATACTTTAAAGTCAATAAAATAATCAAACGGAATACTATTTATTTATTCCTTTCACTGTGTTATACTTTCGGAAGAGGTGTCGGATGGAAGCTGCGGACTTTTGGAACAGGATCAAGGAAAAGCTGTCGGAAAAAGGGAAAACTCAGGAATGGCTATGTAATGAGACCGGGATGGATTTGCAGGCAATGCGGAACAGGATTTATAAGTCCCGTTTCCCTTCAATAGAGGAAGCTCTTAGAATCCTTTCTGTTTTTGATACCACTGCAGAAGACTTTTTCGGGATTTCCAATGATGGGCTGAAATCGGCTCTTTCAAAAGATGTGCTCCTTATCCCGGTAATGGAGCAGGCTTTTTCTGCTGGACATGGCCAGTTTGTTCCTGACACGGAAGAGGTGAAGGAGTATATAGCAGTTCCGAAGGAGCTGAAGAAATTCGGAGATAAGTTTGCGGCCTCAAGGGTAAAAGGGGACTCGATGGAGCCTACCTTATTCAGCGGGGACATCATTATCTCTGACCTGAACGGTTACGACGGAGATGACGGAATCTATACGATCATTTACAAGGGTAGGGGATTCGTGAAAAGATTGCAGCGGACGAGCGACGGAGTGAAAATCATCTCTGACAACCGCCACTACGACCCGATGTTTGAGACAGCTGAGAGCGAAGATTTTAGGGTTATCGGTAAGGTGCGGTCAGTAGTGCATAATATGTGAAAATTTTCTGGTGCTGTGATATAATAAAATCGGAGGTATGGCTTATGGCAGAGGCTTTAATGCAGATGTATGAGACAATGACAAACACAGAACAAAAAGAGTTGTATGATTTTGCATTGTTTATTGTTTCAAGGCGTGAACAGGAAAAAAATCCTCTTGAAGAATTTTGCGGTGTCATAAATGATGAGGATGCGGCCGTAATGATGTCAGCCATTGATGAGTGCAGGAGAATAGAACCTAATGAGTGGTAATCTTATGGATACTAATGTCATTGTTCGGGTGTTGAACGGTGATAGGGATTTAGTAAGCAAGCTTTCTCAAATGGAAGGATTATGCTCGTGTACAGTTGTTCTTGGAGAATTATTGTATGGAGCGGAGAAATCTCAGCGTTCTGGGCAAAACAAGCAGAATGCGAAATCCTTTTGCTCACGCTATCCTCTTATTGATATTACGGATTCAGTGGCTGAAGTTTATGGATATATAAAGAAAGAGTTGCAGTCTCATGGAAATATAATGCCTGAAAACGATATGTGGATTGCTGCGGCAGCTATTGCGAATGATAAAACAGTGATAACACAGGATAAGCATTTTGACAATATTCCGAACCTTAATGTAATAAAAATGTAACATCCATTCTGACAGAAGGTAAACTGATTTCTTGATTCTTTGAATGATGCAGAATTTTTTGTTCTTGAAGATGGCTTTCAAATGAAATTTAAAATCTTTAATTGTGAAGTAGGGTACGCATTATATTAGATATAAGTTTTTCTTTTTACATACGACATTCCTTGTCATATAATGTATGTGATAATAAAGTTATTAAAATAAGGAATGGTATTTAAGATGTCAGATAAAAGAATTGCCTACAATGCTCAGAGACGGCTTGCCGTAATTGATCAGTATATCTCATCGGGAACTTATCCGACGGCTTCATTTCTTGCAGATATTCTTGAATGTTCGGTTCGTACTGTACAGCGTGATATAAAAGAGATGATTCTCTTTTATCAGGCCCCGATAGAAGCCAAAAAAGGGGAGGGCGGATATTATTATTCCGACCCGACTTTCTTTCTCAAAAGTGTTATGCTGAGCGAGGGAGAACTTTTTTCTATTGCTTTATTTGACCAGCTTCTGAAACAGTATGAAAACACCCCTTTAGAAGAAAACCTGCGAAGTACATTTGAGAAGATTACCAAGGGCTTGCCAAGAAGTATCACGGTCGATTCATCTTTTTTGAAATCTGACATCACATTTATTCCTGATTTGCTTCCGGAAATAAATAACGAAGTTTTTGAAACCGTTTTTTCTGGATTGCAGAATCATAAAACTCTTTCATTTGAATATAGACCATTACAGAAAAATACATTCATGGAAAGAAAAGTTGATCCATATCATGCGGTCTGCCAGAAAGGAAACTGGTATGTTCTTGGATTTTGCCATGATAAGAACGAGGTCCGTGTCTTCAATATGTCGCGTATAAAAAATGCAGTTCAGACACAAGATAGATTTACAGTACCAAAGGATTTTAAGCCAGAAGATTATTTTGATAAGGAGCTGGGTGTCTGGCTTAGTGCAAAACAAAAATACACAGTGGAACTTTTGATAGATAAAGAAATCGGAACTTATGCTCTTGAACGGAAAATGCATTCGGATCAAAAGATAACTGAAAATCCTGATGGAAGCGTTAAGGTTGAGTTTGAGACAACTCAGCTGCCAGAAATAAAACGATGGGTATTAGGACAGGGCAAGACTGTTAAGGTTTTGAATCCGCCTGAACTTGTGCAGGAGATTCTTTCAGAAGTGGAATCGATAAAAAAGATTTATGAGGGTAAAAAATGAGCAGATTTGAAAATATTGCGGTTTTTGAAGATACCGTTTCCGTTTGTGAAAAATCTTCACGATTGATTGAAAGCATAAAGACTTCCCGGAAAACTCAGATATTTATTGAAGAAGGGGAGCAGCTTTCTGATGCGAGCAAGACTCCACGATTTGAAAAAGAAGCTGAAATCATAATCTCAAAGAAGCGAACTTTTGAAGCAGCTCAGGACTATGCAAAGCTTGGAGAAAAAGTTGCTGTATTGAATTTTGCCTCAAGCACAAATCCTGGTGGCGGTGTAGTGAATGGAGCAGGGGCGCAGGAAGAATGTCTTTGCCGAATCTCAACACTTTATTTCACGCTGGACACGGACGAAAACTGGAAGAGATTCTACAATCCGCACAGAAAGGCTCGAACTCCTTTGCATAACGATGACATTCTCTACACAAAAAATATCACGGTCTTTAAAAGCGACACGACATCTCCCAAATTACTTCCTGAAAATGAATGGTATGATGTTGATGTCATTACTTGCGCTGCTCCAAATCTTCGTGAGAATCCGAGCAATCGTTACAATTCAGGGGATGGCAACCAACGACTCATTTTGAATAATGAGGAGCTTTACTCCCTGCACGAAAAGCGTGATTCCCGTATTTTTGATGCAGCGGCCGCTCAAAATGTTGATGTGCTTGTCCTTGGGGCTTTTGGCTGCGGTGCTTTTATGAATGACCCGAAAGTAGTAGCAAAAGTAATGCTCAGCCTTGCAAAAAAATACGCACATTCCTTCAAGACCATAGAGTTTGCGGTTTATTGTCCTCCTTACGACGACTCAAACTACAGGGCATTTATGGAACTGCAATAAGCCAAAGATTAACACCTTATTACACTTTACAAGGGTGTTAGTAGGTGTTAGTATGATAGTAAGAGGTGCTTATGACTGAAACTATCGAAGAACTGGAAGCAAAGATTGCGGCATTACCGCGTGGAACGATTGTTACCAAAAACATAGACGGTAAGCCTTATTTTTATCAGCAATACAAAGAGAACAAAAAGACCGTAAGTAACTTTCTTTCAAATGAAGAAGCGGAAAAAATGTGGCCTCTGATCGAAGAGCGTCGTGAGCTGCAAAAGCGTCTCAAAGAAATAAAGAAGAATCCTGTTCCTTCATCTCAAGCCAAAAATACATCTGAATACATTATGAACGCCATTACAGGCAGTAACCTTATGGAAATGGCTGAGACTGCCAGAAGCTTTAAGAAACGCGACTGTTACGAAAAGATTTCTTCCTACTTATATGGAAAACCAGCCGATAAGGTTTGTCTTGTTTATGGCCTTCGTCGAACTGGAAAAACGACTCTCCTAAAACAACTTGTCCTGGATATGAGCGAGGAAAATCAAAAGCAGACGATTTATATAAAGGCAAGGGTAGGGGAGACAATCGCAGATCTGAATAAGGACATAAAGACCGCCCGTGAAAGAGGAATCAAGTTTTTCCTGATTGATGAAATTACCTTGCTCGAAGATTTTATTGACAGTGCGGCACTCCTTTCTGATGTGTATGCGGTTCAGGGCTTGAAGTTCGTTCTTTCCGGAACAGATTCGCTCGGTTTTTATTTTGCTGAGAGCGAAGAGCTTTACGACCGCACAGTTACCGTTCATACGACATTTATCTCGTATAAGGAACATGCACGACTTTTGGGAATTACTTCTATCGATGAATATATCCGTTATGGTGGAACTCTTAAAGCCGGGGAACTTGCTTTTGAAGATGAAGAGCTGAATGTAGAAGAGGCATCTTTCAGAGATGACGAGACTGCCAGAAGATACATTGATACCGCCATCTGCAAGAACATTCAGCACAGTTTGAAGTGCTATCAGAAGGGTCGCTATTTCAGGCATCTTCGTGAATTATACGATGCAAACGAGCTTACTAATACAATCAACAGAATTATCGAAGATGAGAACCACGAGTTCACCGTAAAAGTCATAACGGACTTGTTTGAGAGCCATGATCTTGGTTCTACGGCGCAACTTCTTAGAAAAGCCCGTGATGAAGATAAGCGGACAGATGTTCTTGATACAATCGACAAGTCTCAGATTCTTGCGACCTTAAAAAGGATTCTGGAAATTAAGGAGCTCGATAATCAGAAAATCGGTGTTACCGATACTCATGTAACCGAAATAAAGCAGTATCTCAAACGCCTTGATTTGATTGATGAGCTTGATATTGAAACTCTTACAGGCAATGCAGGCCGCCTTAATTACACAATCTTCACACAGCCGGGAATGCGTTTCTGCCAGGCTCAGGCCTTGGTTTATTCGCTTATGAAAGATTCCCAGATACAGAATCTTGAAGAGCGGGAAATTAAGCTTATTACAGATAAGATTATTGAAGGCGTGCTAGGACACATGCTTGAGGACATCGTAATCTACGAGACAAAGCGAATATTGATGCCGAACCGATTTACGAACAAGAAGCAGGTTTTCCAGATCCGTTTCGAGGCCGGTGAGTTTGACATGGTAATCTATAATAGCGAGACAAACACTTGCGAGATTTACGAAATCAAACATTCCGCAGAGTTCGATGCTCATCAGTACAGGCATTTGATAAACGATGAGAAGGTTGCTTTGACAGAAAAACGATTCGGCAAAATCACAAAGAAGTGCGTGCTTTACCGTGGAAATACAATGACTACAGACGACGGGGTAGAGTACAAGAATGTTGAAGAATATTTGAATGAGCTTGGAGACTTGAAGACGATTTGAACATACACGGTCGCTGTACGCGGAGCCTTTTATTTCGTTCCTGTAGTTATAAAGGGACACGCTCAATAAAAATAGCAAATGTAAAAAAATTACACTTTTATATTGTCTTGGTGTAAAATTGTGGTATAATGTAAAGGTGAGGTTTGTATGCTAAAGAAAGTTGGAATCAAGAATTTTAAATCATTCAAGAATCAGACGGAAATAGATTTATCAAAAACAAACTATAACTTTTTAAGTCAGAATGTAAATAAAGACGGGATTCTGAAAGGATGCATTTTCGTTGGCCCAAATGCTTCTGGCAAGTCCTCTGTCGTTCTTTCTATAAAATTGCTTCTTGATTTCTTGTTCAAGGAAAGGAACATTAAGCTCGGAGTTCTCAAAAGCCTTTTGAGTGAGGATGAGAGTTTTTCGCTTACTTACAGCTTTGTAATAGATTCTCAGGAAGTTACATACGGATTTTCCATTAACCCTGATAAGCCGTTTATTGAGGAAAGCCTTTTTGTTGATAATAAGATGATGATGCAGCGTATGGGAACTTCTGCGAAATCTTTCATCGTGAATGAACAAGGCGTTTCTTATGACGAATCTGATGTTGATAAGGAAACGCTTTTTTTGCGAACCTTGTTCTTTAATACAAAGTTTACCTCTAACAAGACCCTTAAGGATTGGATGGAGTTCCTTCAGAACTCTGTTTACATAAATGCTTTTGAGCGCAACATAGTTTATTACGGAAAAGATTATAAGGATCTGGAATTAAGCAGCTATCTGAAAGGCAACGGACTCTCAAAAATCAATGATTTCTTCAAGGAATTTAATTTTGAGCAGGATATTGAATATACGAATCAGGGGGCCGGAAATGTATCTGCCCTGGCTGGTGACGAATCCGAGAAGAATATTTTCTTCAAGCGAAAAGGCGTGGAGTCCCTCATTCCGTTCACCGAAGAGTCTCTTGGAAATCAGAACCTTTTGAGGATGCTTCCGACTTTCCTTCATGTGATTAATAAGAGCGGTATGCTTTTGATTGATGAATTTTCCAGCGGTTTCCATAATTGCCTTGAAGCTCTGCTTGTCCGATATTTTTTTGAGAAGGCTAAGGATTCCCAGATGATATTTGTATCACATTCAACGAACCTTCTTTCCAACTCGCTGTTGCGGCCTGATCAGGAATATGCCGTTGAGTTTAACGGAAAAGAGGGTAGTTCGGTAATCCGTTTCTCAAAGGAAAAGCCTAGGCTTGCACAGAATATCGAAAAGATGTATGTGAGCGGTGTTTTTGGCGGCTTGCCACAGTTTGAAGAAAATGAAGATAAATAAAGATAAGCGTATTGGGCGGGTTCTTTTCATCGTAGAAGGAAGTCACTACGAGTTTGTTCTTTTGAAAAGGATTTTCTGCAACATATTGGGATTCTCTTATATCGAAAAAAGACGGAACAAGGCGGATTACTATATCCGTGAAAACGATGCGTACTCAAGAATTGCCGTCATCAATACACAGGAAAGCAATATCAAAGATATTACGGATAATGAGACCTATCTGGAAAACATCTTTGCAAAACTCATTGAGGATTATAAGTTTCCCGTCGATGAATCCGCCGTATTTTATCTTTTTGACAGGGATCCGGAATCCAATACCGATGCGGAGAGAATCAAAACATATATTTCAGAGCTGAAGAATCCTTATGAGAACGAAAACTTCAAGGCAGGGCAGCTCCTTTTAAGTTATCCAAGCATGGAGAGTTATACCGTTTCATGTTTTAAGGATGATTCGGCTTCCATTGTGTTTAGGCTTGGTTCGGAACTGAAAACTTTCATTGGCCAAAATACAGATATTCAGATGAATAAGGTCGATGAAAGTAAACTGGAACATGCGGCAAGAGAATTCATGAAGTTTCTGGAGACTGAAAGTATTCCATTGGATATTGATGATTTCTCAAAGGGTAGTGGAGAGATATTTGAGAAAGAGGAAAGCTATTTCAGGAATGGTGGCTTCAAACTTTTTTCAATGCTTACACTGGCATTCATGCAGCTGGGAATCATTGAAGAAGGGGAAAGTTGAAAATGAAAAGAGTTTATTTCGTTACTTTTGTGGTTCTGGCTTTTGTGGCTATAGGTGGTTGTGCTAAAAATAAGTTTCTCAAGTCAGCTAAAGCGGTGACAATTACAAACGAAGAGCCAAAAGAATCATCTGACACACAGAATCCTCCAGCAATTCCTATGGAAAATGGAAATTCACAAGAGAATATGGAACAGATTGTGGAATCAAAAAAAGATGAGGAATCTCCTGACAGAACCTTTAGAAACGGCGAGAATGGAAAACAGTTAAAAATTGAGGAAAATGGAGAGGAGAGCAGGACTTATTATGCATACAATCAGTCATTCTCAGGCTTTGTGATAAGCGGTGTGGTCAAAACTTGTTATAAAACATTGCTTGATTGCGAGGAAGGCCGGAATGAATGTCCGTTGCCGACGGAATATTCATACACAATATCGGAGTATATTTATAGCAAGACGAAGACTTCAACATCCGGTTGTTTCAAAGCTCATAATCAAGCAGGCACCATCTATTATATTCCGTACAATAAAAAGCCTTCGGCAATTCATCTATGGGAAGTAAGTACATTAAAAGAAGTGAACGGAAAGGAGTTCAGATTTTTTGACTGGAAAGACGGGGCATATTTTAGAGATCAGACGAAATTTTACGAAGAGCCGGATGTGACTTCGAGCGTCGTATTCATAAATGATTATGCGGCACAAGGAATCAAATATGGATACGAGCAGCATCTCCCGATAAAAGAGGCCGCAATCGCATTGGATGAAGACTATTACTGGATAAAAGTCGAATCAGAAAATTGGTCTGGCTGGACACAGGAAGGGGAAGCCCGCAAAGAGAAAGGCGGTCCGACATTTATGTTCCCGGAACACCAGCTGAGTTTAGAGTTCTCACCGATGTAAGATTTTATAATTGATAATTATCATTGAACTATTTATAATAATTGAGAAGAAATTATTCTTCGTGCCATCCTTGAAAATACGAGGATACTCGTAAATATATAGGAGGTGCCTATGAAACATTCTTCTGTGGTTCTTGATGCATGTAAGGACATGCGTGAAGAGTTAAAAAAATCTCATCATTCTAAAAAGGAATGCGAAACAATTCCAAGTCAGCTATCCAATTGGTATTTGTTTTTGGAAAAGATTGATTCCATTTATGATGAGTACAGCGAAAATAACTTTGATCGTTTTGACTTTGAGAAAGCTATGGAAATATTTCCAAAGTTTCAAAGTACAGTATCGAAGTATATTAACTACGCTGGACAGAAGAAAAACTGTGTCAAAATCTGTAAGGTTTTAAGAAAGTTTGTTTCAGACATGCAAAGTTTGCTTGAGTTGAACAAACAAGCCTTTCTAAAAATTGACCAGTATTACGCATGTTCTGCGAACTTTGTTGATCCAGGATTATGCTGGTGCTCAGATGATGACTAAAAAATCATTTTTGCACTGAACATAAGTATCTTATGTTAGCCACTAGAGTATCTCTATGGTATTTGAAAGGTTTGAAAAATCATGGACTTTATGGTGCATGAAAGTATCTTGGATAAGCCTTTCTTTATAAAGTAGTAGGCATCTCAAAAGGACTCCGTTACAAGGAGTCTTTTTTTTATATGTATATAAAATTCCCAATTGAACGCAGAATAGAAAAACCGCTTGCAATAGTTTCCCGGATAGGGTATACTGTAACTATAAGCACAGTAACTCTTTGTAATATATAGAGTTAGGTAGACAGAATTCTTATTATAGGAAGTTGCGTTTATAAGTCTTCTTGTTTTTTGAACAAATCCAAGAACTACCTGGTTCGAAATCCGGTTGGAATACATATTCTTTTGCTGAAGGAAATTCATCAAAAAACAAAACCGTCTTTTTATCTTTTGGATAAACAGACAGTTTTCTTCGTAGAATATCAAAAGCTTCCAATTTTTAGTATACGCAATTATTTTTTGGCTAAATGTTAAAAATTATTTAGATTTAGCCAAAAAATAAACATCATTGTGCTGCCTTTAACTAGTGATAAAGTCTGCAAAGCGTTTTGGAAACAAGTGTTTTTTGTTGCTTAAGCAAGCAAAAATGACAAAATCCAGATTATAGTAAGTAAAATCTACGCCTTGTGAACCGCATTTTAGGTCTTTATCTACATTTTTTATAAGATTAAGACCCAAAATAATAATTAATAGGTCAAATTTCGAGTTTTAGATAAATTTACAAAAAAAGGCATTCTCTGTA
>ERZ842401.2313-NODE-2313-length-25577-cov-5.837826_pt1 | contig 25577 bp, 25 predicted proteins | sample MGYA00521270_ERZ842401 | MGnify/ENA primary metagenome ERZ842401 (study PRJEB31892, sample SAMEA3878208) | bioreactor metagenome | biome: Moose rumen | place: Sweden | collected 2011-10 | study: EMG produced TPA metagenomics assembly of the PRJEB12797 data set... | reverse complement strand
CCGCAGGGCAAGATCGCCCGCATACTCTTTGCAGACAAATGTTTCTCTGCGGAGAAATGATTTTATATCAGACAATCATCTCATCGTCTCCTCCGCAGGGCAAGATCGCCCGCATACTCTTTGCAGACAAATGTTTCTCTGCGGAGAAATGATTTTATATCAGACAATCATCTCATCGTCTCCTCCGCGGGCGATTACAACTTCTCCAGAGTCTTCCAGGCGGCGGATTGTAGAAACGATTTTCTGCTGGGCTTCTTCAACATCCTTTAAGCGGACTGGGCCCATGAATTCCATATCTTCCTTAAGCATACCTGCGGCACGCTTTGACATGTTGCGGAAAATTTTGTCCTGAACTTCGGCATCCACACTTTTGAGGGCCTTTGCAAGTTCCTGCTGGTCCACTTCGCGAAGAACCTTCTGAATGGCACGGTCGTCCAGCATAACAATGTCTTCGAAAACGAACATTCGCTTTTTGATTTCTTCCGCAAGTTCTGGATCGTCTTCTTCCAAAGTTTCGATAATGGACTTTTCAGAAGAACGGTCAACAAGGTTAAGAATTTCAACGATGGAGTCAACACCACCTGCTGCAGTGTAGTCTTCGCTTGACAGTGTGGACAGTTTCTTTTCAAGAACACGCTCAACCTCACGCAGAACATCTGGAGAAGTTCGGTCCATTGTAGCAAGACGCTTTGAAACTTCCGGCTGAATTTCTGGAGGAAGGTTCTGCAAAATTACCGCAGCTTTTGCAGGCTCAAGGTAAGCCAAAATAAGTGCGATTGTCTGAGGATATTCCTGCTGAACAAAGTTTAAAAGATGTGCAGGGTCTGTACGGCGAATAAAGTCGAAGGGACGAACTTGAAGGCTAGAAGTAAGACGGTTAATGATGTCGATTGCCTTCTGGCTTCCCAAAGATTTTTCCAAAAGTTCACGGGCATAGTCAATACCACCAGAGGTAATGAAGTTCTGTGCCTGCATAAGTTCCTGAAATTCCTCAAGAACTTGATCCTTAAAATCTGCGTCAATTGTTTCCAGGCGTGCAATTTCAAAGGTAAGGGTTTCCACTTCGTCTTCGCGAAGATGCTTCATTATTTCGGAAGAAACATCGCTTCCCAACGAAACAAGGAAGATGGCCGCCTTCTGACGACCGGTAAGGCTCTTATAGTCCTTTGCACCGCCCTTCTTGCGTCCGCCAGAATGACCTCCAGAACCAGAAGCGCCTTTGTCTGCTGATGCTGATGCTGTCGCTGCTGCTGCGTCTGCCATTTCCTATTCCTCCATAAGCCAAGTACGGATAAGCATTGCCACGTCTTCGGGGTGCTCCTTTGCAAGTGCGATTGCATTTTCCTGAAGTTCTGCACGACGCCTTTCTTCGACAGACATGGTAACTTCCACACCCTGTTCCTTTGCGTCCCAAAGTGCCTGTTCTCTTTCTGCCTGCTGCTTTCTGAGCAGTTCCTCTTCCTTGAGGCGACGGCGTCTTTCAAGTTCGCGAGAAATAAAGCGCACAAGTATGAATATAATGAGCACTGCCGCAACGCCAATCAATGCAAACAGTATCGTGCGGCGTGTATTCTGAGCCTTAAGATAGGCCTCGTCTTCGGCATCAAATTCAGCCTGTCGGTTAAAGGCAATGTTTGTTACGGTAACAACATCACCCCTGTCCTTGTTGTAACCTACAGCCCCCTGTACAAGTCGGGTAATTTGGGCAAGATCTTCTTCTGACACAGGAGTGTAGGAGCGTTCAAATCCTTTGCCTGTGGAAGACATTACATAGTTGCCCTTTTCGTCCACAACCTTACGCCATGTTCCGTCCACATTAACAGAAACTGTAATGCGGTCAATAGAGGGGCTTTCCACTGTGGAAGAATTTATCTGACCGATTGCATAGTTTTTCTTTGTTCCCTGCTGAGTTGTTTCCGTAATCACATTTGACATGTCGGAATATACAGGCGGATTCTGACCACTTGTTCCTGCAGGTCCCTCGGGATTGTAGCCAGTTCCAGTTTCCTTAATGTCAACAGACTCTTCCGAAAGCAGGGCTGACTCACGGATGTCACTGTCGTCGTAAACTGTATTGGGATTGTCCTCCTTCATTACAAAAGGAGTGTACTTAAGTTCTGTATTCTGTTTTTCGGACATGTCCATGTCAATCTTCATGTTTGCAATGCGGACACGGTCGGGAGTATAAATTGCCTGCAGGGCGTCAAGAACCTGACTTGAATACTGGGTTTCAAGTTTAAGTATAAGGCGCTGCTGCTTCTGTATGTTGCTAATTCGGTCGGCTTCGGCCATTCCATCCCAGTCGTTTATTTCTACATTTGTAGAACCGTCAACGATTGAAAGGTTTTCTTCGGTAAGACCTTCAACACTTGTAAGAATAAGGTGCTGAATTCCCTTTACCTGGGAACTTTTCTGAAGCACATCAGAGTTTGGTTCGGCATAAAGGATTACACTTGCGCTTACAGGATTCTGCTCGCTGCGGAAAAGAGTTTCTTCTGGAAGCACAAGGCGAACTTCTGCTCGGGCAATTCCAGAAAGCTGCTCAAGGTGTTCCTTAAGGGCTGACTGAGTTACGCGTAGCCACTTTGTTCTGTCGTCAAAGTCATTTCTTGACCAAGAAGTTGTATCCAAAAGCGAATAGACATCCACATTACTGGGCTCAAGACCTTCAGCAATAAGGATTGGACGGTAGTGGGCTGCGGTTGCCTTATCCTTTACAGAAATGTATCCATCGTTAGAGACATACACATCCACATTGTCTTTTTCGAGTCGACTTACGATTTTTGCAAGTTGGGCGTCATCTGTAACGGGCTGGCTGTAAAGTCTTACGGTATCAGGACGCGAAGAAAGAGAAGCAAGAAGAACAATCGCCACAATGATTACAACGACAATTCCTGCCAGAATAATCTTCTGTACAAGGCTCCACTTCTGCCAAAGTTCCTTTAAATGTGCAACAGTTTTTTTAAACCATTCGTTCATCTTCCCCTCCCGAGAACGAACTAACAGAGAATTCCTTACGCTGCATTTCCCGATACAGCATAAAGGCGAATCTGGGAATGAACTTCCAAAAACCCATCATAATCAGAAGTGCATTTTTTGCCCCAAATTTTACACCAGTATAACATATAATGTAGAGTTTGTAAAGTGTTTTTTTTCTTTGGGGCGTTACTTTATCATCTTGGGGTAGACAGCTCGTTCCAGCCGCTTATAAGGCGGTCTATTACGGTCTGAGCCAGAGAGAGGGACATTTGGGCCTTTGCCATTGCCGTGGTAACATCTTGAATATCTATATCATCCGGATTTGTAAGGATTTTTTCAGAAAGCCTGCTGTTTTCTAGCTGCTGAGAATTCATTTCTTCTATTGCAGTAAGAAGGTAGTTTTCAAATTCTGACTTATTTTTTGAGCCGGCGGTGTCCGACAGTTTTTCGGTTTTGGTGCCAGAAAGAGGTGCCGTTCCTATGTGGGCAGGATCGGTACGGGCAAGTTGCATTGTACTTGTAAGATAGTTTAAGTTCATGTGTAATTCCTCCCAAAATTACTGGCTGCTCAAGACAGCCCATTCCCCACCTCAAAAAGTATAACAGTTACTATTTACTGTCAAGAGCCAATTTGCAGGGCGGCTGAAAACATTTCCTTGCTTCCCTGAATTACCGATGCATTTGCCTCGTAAGCGCGGCTGGCACTAATCATGTCAACCATTTCGTTTACAATGTTTACATTTGGATATTCCACATAGCCTTTGTAGGGTCCTGAAAGAATTGCATCAGGATGACCGGGATCGTACACCATGCGTCCCTGAGTAGTATCTGAAACAATTTCCTTAACGCGAACACCGCTTCCGGGTCCATTGTCGTGGGTGGAAAGCGTAAAGGGTGAGCGGAATACGGGATATTCTGAAGCGATGGGTTCCACAACTACAGTCTTTTTACGGTAGGGACCGCCTTCCTGAGTGCGAGTCGTGCTGGCATTGGCAATGTTGCTGCTTATTACATCCTGTCGGGTGCGCTCCATGCTCATTCCTGATGCCGCTATGTTAATGCTAGTAAAAAGTCCCATATGCTACTCCTTTAGCCTAATTTCTGCATTGCAGTCTTGACCTGAGAAAACTCAAAGTTCATCATTCTAGTCAAAAGTTCATACTGCATCTGTATCTGAACAACATTCATCGCCTCTTCTTCGGCGTCAACATTGTTTCCGTTTGCCTTTGCCGTTGTAAGGTAGTCCGTTACCCTGCGAGGCTCTACTTCTCGCCAGTCTTTTGGCTGAGCGCTGGGAATGTGCCTTTCGTCAGTAACAGTCATGTGGAAAGCTTCGCTGTCGTTGTCACGGCTTTTAAATGCCCGGGCAAGTTCGCTTTCAAAGTTAACATACTGCTTCTTGTAATTAGGCGTTTCGCTGTTTGCAAGGTTGTTTGACGCAACCTGATAGCGCAGAGTGCTTACATCAAGAGCCTTGTGAAGAAGTTCTACATTGTTTACAAAACTATTCATTCCCATACTTTGATTTTCGGAAAGGGAAAAAAGAAGTTTAGCCTTTTTTACAGGGGGATTAAGACCTTATGCTTTTTTTAAGTCTAAAATGGTGGCGTAATGGAGGATTTTAAACTGCTGGGGAACAGTTTTAAGATATTCAAGATGTTCTTTTTCCCACAAGCTAATTTCCTGAGGAGTAAGGGAGGAGGCACCAATTCCCCTACAAGAGCGGATTCTTCCGTGCCAAGTTTCCCTTGTAAATGTTACGGGAATGTCAAAGGCTTCTGCATGGGAAAGAGTAAAATAACCCTTGGCCCAGTCAGGCTCGTTTACCGGATAGCGAGTCATGTTTGCGCCCGTCCAGTGGGGATTGTATTTTAGGACAAGTTCTTCGGTTTTTGCGGCGATTTTGTCTTCTTTTGGGAGCCAAGCCATAAAGAGGACTGCAAAGTGTCCGCCTGTCTTAAGGAGTTCGTGTATTTTTGGAAGGACTTTTTTCTTGTCAAAGTAGCCAAAGCACTGGCATGCAGTTACCACATCAAAAGTTTCTGGAGGAAAGTCTAGGTCTTCTGCGGAGGAGCAGACATAGCGGATGTTCATGCCTTTTTCTACGGACAGTTTCTTTGCATATTCAATCTGATTCTGAGAAATGTCGGCTCCAGTCCACTTTGCGCCATACCTGTACATGTTTCTTGGCAGAACACCTGTGCCTGTTCCCAAGTCAAGGACAGTCTGATTCTCTGTTCCAAGGTTTAGCCCCGTAAGCTTTTTGTAAAACTCGTCAGGATAAATGTCGCGGAACTTTGCATAGTCAGCGGAAGTCTTACCAAAGTCAAAAGGCCTTCCTCCGTCAAACTGAGGGTCTCTTATCTCCATGCACAAAGTATAGCACAAAAGCAATGGTTTGCAAATCTCACATCTCTCAAGGACGGCGCGGCAGACTCTTATCACATGAATTATTGTAAAAATCGCAACTCTCCAAAGGGAGCAACACGGATGTTGCGACAGGTTCTTATCACATGGGTAAGCGAGATTTTGCTGATGTAAAATCTCGCATTGTAAAAATCGCAACTCTCCAAAGGGAGCAACACGGATGTTGCGGAAGACTCTTAACAGATGCGTAAGCGAGTTTTTGGCCAAGCAAAAACTCGCACTTTGAAAATTGCAAGGATGCAATTTTCAAAGTATGTATTTTTCCAAATCCTGATCCTGCACAATGTCTTTAAGTTTTTCATCTACATAGGAGCGGTCTATGGTTATGGTTTCGCCCCTGTGCTTGTCTGCGTCAAAGCTAAGCTCTTCCAGTACGGTTTCCATAATCGTGTGCAGGCGACGGGCACCAATGTTTTCGGCACGGGAGTTCACATCTTCCGCAATAAATGCCATCCTGTCAATCGCCTCATCAGAGAATGTAAGGGTTAGACCCTCTGTTGCCAAAAGGGCTTCGTACTGACGCACAAGGGCATTCTTTGGTTCCGTAAGAATCCGCTTAAAGTCATCTTTGCTAAGGGCCTCCAGTTCTACGCGAAGGGGGAAGCGGCCCTGAAGTTCGGGAATAAGGTCGCTGGGTGCGGCAACAGAAAATGCTCCCGCTCCAATAAATAGAATGTGGGTTGTGTTTACAACGCCCCACTTTGTGTTTACATTGCTGCCTTCCACAATAGGAAGAATGTCGCGCTGAACACCTTCACGGCTTACATCCTGTCCTCGGCTTTCTCCGTGTACAGCAATTTTGTCTATCTCGTCAATAAAAATTATTCCGCTCTGCTCTACCCTGCGACGAGCCTCGTCTGCAACCTTGTCACGGTCAGTAAGACTTTCAAGGTTTTCCTCCATCAGAATCTGACGAGCTTCCCTTACAGTAACGGTCTTTCTTCTGGAGCGTCCACCGCTGAACATTTCCTGCAGGCTACTTATGCTCTGTTCCATGTCTTCTGGAGAACCGCTCATCATGCTCATGCCGTCAAAATGGGGAGTCTGATGCACAGTAAGTTCCACGGGACGGTCTTCCAGTTTTCCTTCCCTAAGCATCTGCCTAAATTTTTCTCTTGTAGGATTGTCCGCTTCTGTCTTTTCTCCATTCTGTTCTGAAGCAGAATCTGCATTCTGTTCCATCTGAGAGTTCTGAGAGTCTGACTCAGAAGGCTGCTCCTCTGCACCCTCCTTCTGCTCTATGGGCTTGTCTATACGGATTACGCTTCCCTGAACAGGACTTCCTTCGCCAAAGATGCTTCCCATTATGCGAATGTTGGGCTTGGCTGGTGCTTTTTCTTTTTTCTTTGTGGAAGTTCCAGGCAAAAGAAGGTCAAGCAAGTCTTCCTCTACCTGTGGCTCTGCCTTTGCACGAAGCTGTTCCTGAAGTTCCGCCTTTACCATAGTGTAGCCTACAGCCATAAGGTCCCGAACCATGCTTTCCACATCACGCCCCACATATCCTACTTCGGTATACTTAGTTGCCTCTACCTTAAGAAAGGGCGCTCCGCACAGTTTAGCAAGACGACGGGCAATTTCGGTTTTTCCTACACCTGTGGGTCCTATCATCAGTATGTTTTTTGGTGCAACTTCGTCACGGATTTCTTCCGGTAACTTTATGCGCCTCTGTCTGTTTCGCAGTGCCACTGCCACATGACGCTTTGCACGGGCCTGACCGATTATGTAGGAGTCAAGATTTTCTACAATCTGCGAGGGGGTAAGTCCTTCTGGTAAAGTGTCCTTGGATTCCATGATTAAAGCTCCTCTACGGTTATGTGTGAGTTTGTATAAATACAGATGTTTCCAGCTATGCTAAGAGATTTTTCGGCAATTTCCTTTGCGGAATAGTTGCTAGACTCCATGTAGGCCAGGGCAGCAGCATAAGCGTAGTTTCCGCCTGAACCTATTGCAAGAATGTCGTTTTCAGGTTCTATTACATCTCCAGAACCGCTTATGAGAAGAATCTTGCTAGAATCAGCTACAAGCAGAAGGGCATCCAGTTTGCTCATGGTGCGGTCAGTGCGCCATGCCTTTGCCAGTTCCACCGCCGATCTGGTAAGGTCTCCGTTAAATTCCTTAAGACGGGCCTCAAACTTGTCAAACAGGGTAAAGGCGTCTGCAGTTGCTCCTGCAAATCCCGTAAGAACTTTTCCGTCATAAATGCGCCTTACCTTGCGAGCGTTACCCTTCATGACCGTGTTTCCCATAGTAACCTGACCGTCACCGGCCATGGCGACTTTTCCGTCTTTTTTTACGGCAATAACAGTCGTACTTCTTATTTTTTCACCTTGTTCCATAATTTTACCCCAATAGAATATATTCAAATATACACAAAAAAATCAAAATCGCATAGGGGGAAAAGCGTTTCAGTCTTCCTTACCTGAATGGGGAAAAGCCTGATTGTAAACTTCTTTAAGGCGTTCCTTGGTAACATGGGTGTAGCGCTGGGTGGTGCTTATGCTAGAGTGACCAAGCATTTCCTGCACCATGCGGATGTCGGCTCCTTCAGCCAGCATACCAGTGGCAAATGTATGCCTAAATGCATGGGGAGAGACAGGACGATTTGTTCCCTCAATTCCGCTGTAACGGGAAACAATAAACCATATTCCGTGAGGAGTAAGAGGACTTCCCTTTTGATTGATAAAAACCTGCTTTACAAAGGCTCCCCCTCCCTGCATGGTCTGGGGAAACTTTGCCTTTCGCTCTCCAAGATATTCGTTTAGAGCCTTAACTGCGTCTGGAGAAAAATACACCCGTCTGTCCTTGCTTCCCTTTCCGGTAACAATGGCACTTTCGTATCCCGAAGAAAAATCCATGAATGTAAGGGAGGCAAGTTCGCTTACACGGCAACCCGAAGAATACAGCATTTCAAAAATGGCAGTATCTCGGCTTTTCCAAAGAAGTTCCTTTTTTTGGGGAGAGGCGCACATAAGGTCAACCTCACCCTGAGTCATAAACTTGGGAAGGTGTTTGGGCATTTTTACTGTCTTAAGTTCCAGTGCCGGATTCTGCTCTATGTAGCGGAATTTTCTACAGTAGGCAAAAAGACCCCTTACAGCAGCAATAAAACGATTTATTGAGGCTGAGGAATACTTTCTTCTGCTAAGCTCGCCAATGCACATGCGAAGGTCTTCGGAACCTATGTCAGTTATTTTTGCAGTTCCCCCAACCATGCGTGACAGGTGGGAAAGGTCTTCCCTGTAGCCAGTTACGCAGTTTGCAGAAAGGCCCCGTACAGTTTCTATGTAAAGAAGATATTCTGCGGCACAGTCGTCTAGCGTAACGGGAGTGTTGGCAGGAAAAGATGCGGCTGCAACAGACAGGGCAGAAGAAAAGGAAGAACCTTTTTCGGCCCGGTCAAAAAAATCTTCTTTAGCCATTCAGAGCCTTGTCTTTGGCATTTGCGTCTGCAAAGGCACCAGCGGCTTCTGCAGCAATCGCCTCGTCGGCAGAGTGCAGGTAGTCGCATTCAGGATTTATGCAGCTCTTGTAGGAGCCGTTCTTCTTGTCGTACTTTTCAACAAGGAACCATCCGCACTTGGGACAGTAAACATCTATGGGCTTAAAGTGGGTAATAAAGTCGCACTGGGGGTAGTTAGTGCAGCCGTAGAATTCCTTACCCCTACCCTTTGTCTTTCGCGCCACAATGGAGCCGTTACAGCCAGGACGGGGACACTTTGCCAGAGGAATGCTCTTTGTATTGTGGCACTCCGGGAATCCTGAGCAAGCAAGGAAGTAGCCGAATCGTCCAAGTTTTTTTACCATGGGCTTACCGCACTTTTCGCAAACCTGATCGGTCTTTTCGTCAAGGGTACCCTTTATGCTTTCTGTCTTTTCGTTAACTTCTTCCACTCGTTTTTTAAACGGTCCGTAAAAATCACCTATCATGGTGTTCCATACGAGGGTGTTCTGCTCAACCTTGTCAAGATCGTTTTCTACTTCCGAGGTAAACTTCTCGTTGATTACCTCTGGGAAAGAGTCTACCAAAATAGTGCAGATTATCTTTCCAAGCTGAGTGGGAACAAGTTGCTTGTTGCTTCGGGTAACATAATAGCGGTCCAAAAGCACGCTGATTATTGGTGCATAGGTTGAAGGTCGTCCTATTCCCTTTTCTTCCAAAGTCTTTACGATTGAAGCATCTGTGTAGCGGGCTGGTCCCTGAGTAAAGTGCTGCTCGGGATAGAATTTTCCTGAACTGAGTTTTTCTCCTACCTTTAGCGAAGGCAGGCTTCCTGTAACCTCATCCTTTGAAGAAAGGGTCTTTATAACATTATAAAATCCCTTTTCTGACAGTTTGGAGGCGCTTACCCTAAAGACTGCATCTCCTGCAGTAATGTCCACGCTCTGAGTCTTTGTCTTTGCGTTTTTCATCTGGCTAGAAACAAAGCGTTCCCAGATGATTGAATATAGTCGAAGCTGGTCTCTAGTAAGGTATTCTTTAATGCTGTCGGGAGTGTAGCTTATATATGTAGGCCTAATTCCTTCGTGGGCATCTTGAGCACCCTTTCCTGAGGCGTATTCTATTTTTTCAGGAGGAAGCTCGTCAGGGTAATTTTTTTCTATCCATCCGCGAACATCGTCAATGGCAGTCTGAGAAATGCGCACAGAGTCGGTTCGCATGTAGGTAATAAGACCTACTCGGGTTGAACCAATCTGAATGCCTTCGTACAGCTGCTGAGCAATCTGCATGGTCTTTCTTGAAGTATAGCCCAAACGGTTTGCAGAAGCCTGCTGAAGTTTGCTTGTAGTAAAGGGTGCCTTTGGGCGAACAGTTTTTTCGGTTTCCTTAATGTCTGCTACAAGGCATTCCGAATTCTGAATTTCGCCTATGATTTTGTTTACATCCGCCTCGCTCTTAAGTTCTGGCTTTGCTCCCTTGTACTGGAAAAGTTGGGCGGTAAATTTTGACTTTCCCTTTGCAAAGTCTGCGTCAAGGCTCCAGTATTCTTCTGGAATAAAGTCTTCTACTTCCTTTTCACGCTCACAAATAAGACGGAGGGCAACAGACTGAACACGCCCTGCAGAAAGTCCATTTTTTACCTTCTTCCACAAGAGGGGGCTAAGGTTGTAGCCTACCAGCCTGTCAAGAACGCGGCGAGCCTTTTGTGCGTTTACCTTGGCTTCGTCAATTTCTCTTGGTTCCTTTACGGCTTCCTTTATTGCGTTAGGTGTAATTTCGTTAAAAACAATTCTTGCAATGGGGGCATCGGTCTTGTCCTTAAGGGCCTTGTTTAAGTGCCAAGAAATTGCTTCTCCTTCACGGTCATTATCCGATGCAAGCAGAACACGGGAAGAATTTTTTGCATCTTTTTGAAGTTCCTTTAAAAGTTTTGCCCTACCCCTAACGGTTATGTATTCAGGCTCAAAGTTGTTTTCCACATTGATTGCCATGCGGCTTTTGGGCAAGTCTATAAGGTGACCCATAGAGGCCTTTACTGTGTAACCAGTTCCCAAATAATGCTCGATAGTCTTAGCCTTTGCAGGAGATTCCACTATGATGAGCGTCTTCTTTTTCTTTGAAGACTTTGCTTTTGCTGCCTTTACAGCCATATTCCACCTCGCACTTAATGTAACAGTTTATTCAAAAAGTTCAGCCTGTCTAGTTCCCGGTGCACTCTGCAGAACGGAAACCATGTCGGCGTAACCGTCTATTATAGGCGCACCACTTTCTATAAAAGATAAGGCAGTACGCACATTCTTTTCCCGGAGTTTTTTTCTTCCGGGGATTTTTTTTGACTCTTCGCAGAAGCACGACCTGTGGAAGACCACATCACGGTTAAAGTCCACCGCAAAATCGGCAGTAATCAGGGCACCGCTACCGTCTGGAGCTTCCACAACCACAGTAACTGGCGACAGAGCCGCAATAATTCGGTTTCTCTGGACAAAGCGCCACTTTTCTACAGGAAGACCGGGAGCATATTCGCTTACCAGTGCCCCTCCAGACTCAATTATGTGCCTAGCAAGAGTAGTGTTTGCAGAAGGCACAATGCTGTCTATTCCGCAGGGAAGAACCGCCACCGTAGCACCTTTGGAAGAAGCTAGAGCACCCTTGTGGGCAAAACTGTCTATTCCGCAAGCATTGCCGCTTACCACAGTACAGCCGTCATAAGATGCATCTCTGGCAAAATCAAAGGCAGCCTGAGCGCATTCCCTGCATACCCTTCGGCTTCCCACTACAGAAACTGTCTTTTCCTGCAGAGAGTTAAGGTTTCCCCTGTAGTAGAGCATGTAGGGGGCGTTGACGGTTTCTCTAAGAAGTGCCGGATATTTAGGCTCACTGTAGGAAACTCCTTCTATGCCCAGTTTGTGGCACAGATGGACCACTCTTATCCCATCGTGAGCAAGAACTGCCGGATTCCAGAAGTTAGCCGTTACGGGCCGTCCCACAATCTGCGATAACTCTTCTATAGAAAGTACACTAAGTGTATCTAAACTGTCAAGCCGATTCCTTAAAACTGTCTTTTCACGGGTAGTAAGGTAGCTGGCCAAGGATAATGCTGCGTCTAGTTCCTGCATGCAGTAAAAGATAATTATGGGGAGGGAAAATCGTCAAGGGGAAAGAAAAATGCTGGAAATCGGCTAAGACTGCATGAAAAACGGGCTTTACTGCTTACAGTTTTTCTTTTCCTAAGGGAGGTGTAAGGCGGATTTTGTGCCACGCTTACTCTTACGAGGGCTTCACTTTCTGCAAACTTGCAAAAACTTACGCAAAACCACCCGTTTTTCATACAGGCTTTACTGCTTACGGTCTTCTTTTCCTAAGGGAGAGGTCAGTTGGAGGCGTACAGGGCTTCTAGGACTACCTGCTTGTTCAGTCTTGCGTTTTCGGTAAGGTCGGGGTTGGAGTTAAGGTCTATAATGCGGTCGTATATATCTGCGGCCTTTTGAAGTTCTCCCGTCTGACAGTAGGCATTTGCCAAAAGGAACATTCCGTTAGTGTCCTTTGTCTGAGTGCGAAGGAATTCCTCAAGATAGGGAATGGCCTTTTCAGCCTCGCCCTCAAGTTCAAAGACATACAGCACACCTATGCCGTACATTGCCCTGTAGTATTTTGGGTCTATGGTAAGGGCCCTCTGGTAGGCAGACTCGGAAAGGCGAAGGTAGCGCTGCTGCTTAAGGGAAGCTTCTGCAGTTCCAGTTGCAGCATAGTCTAGGGCGCTGTGGGCAGTGTATCCTGCGCTTACGGCAAGATAGTAGTAGAGGTTTGCGTTGTCAGGAAAGTATTCTATGGCCCTCTGAAAGCATTCCAAAGCCTCGGAATACATCTTTTTGTCAAGGTAACGGGTGCCCAAAATCTTGTACCAAATGCCTACCTGTTCCTGAGTGGTAACAAGGTCCAAGGCTCTTTCGTCATATTTTTTTATGGCTTCACTAAGTTCCTCTACGGTAGTGGGATTAGAAACACCCTCCTCCATTTTCTGCATGCGCTTTACAGAATTGTAGGATGCACCGCAAGAAGAGAATGCCAGTGCCACACACAAACCTGCGGCAAGAAAGGCGATTTTTACAGTAAGCTTCATTTTGAACCTCCGTCTTTATGTCCCGGAAAATATCCCCTGTGATATTCCCTAAGCTGTTCGTCATCAATATGAGTATAAATCTGCGTGGTTGCAAGATCGCTGTGCCCCAAAAGTTCCTGCACACTACGCAAGTCCGCACCACCAGAGAGCAAATGTGTTGCAAAGGAATGACGCAAGGTATGCACCTTGGCACTTACTCCGCTCTTTGCTTCCATCGTCTGAAAATTCTTCCATATGCCCTTACGGGAAAGAGGCTCTCCATGGGCGTTTACAAATACTTCTTGTACTGTCTTCTGCCTTACAAAAAGCGGCCGCATTTCAAACAGCCATTTTCTAAGCCATTGGTCGGCGTCTTTTCCAAAGGGAACAAGGCGCTCCTTGTCACCCTTTCCGCACACCACAATCAGCCTTTCGTCAAAGTGAACATTTGAAACAAGCAGTCCCGAAGCCTCGCTAATTCTAAGACCGCAACTGTAAATAAGCTCGTACAGTGCTCTGTCCCGAACGCCAAGAGGCTTTGAAACATCTATGGTGGCAAGAAGAGAATCAACCTGCTCTACACTAAGAACCCGAGGAAGCGCTCTAGAAACCTTAGGCTTGTCCAGTTCAAGGGCAAAGTTCGAAGGCCACACACCTTTTCTAAAAAGAAATTCTCCAAATGCCCTCAAGCCAGAAATATCTTTTGCAATCGTAAGTTCGGCGCATGTTGTCCTACGCTGTGCCAAATAGTAAACCAGAACCTGAGCATTCACCTGTTCAAGGGAAAAGTTTTTTTCTTCAAGATAAGAAAGAAATTCTTCCGTGCTGAACAGATAGGTCTGCGCAGTAAGTTCTGAGTGGCGGTCTACAAGAAGCATGTCGGCATAAAACTGCTTGAGGAGTTTCTGTCTTTCTTGCATGCTCCTAGTCATCACTCAGTTTGATTGAATGGGAAAGTCCCTTTAGTTTTTCCCGGTAAACAGTGGGAACATTTATGTCATCCATTCTGTTTTCAAATCCTGCAGGAACTTCTATATCCTTAAGCCATGAAGGCCTTGACTGACTGGATGCAATTACTCCAGCCTGCTTTCCGTTTGAAGAAACTTCGGCATTTTCGTGGGGAATGTCGGTGCCCTTGTTTACCATTTCGTCAAAGAGTCCAGGATTGCTTGAGTTAGTTCCCCTTACGGCAGAAGAATCCTGCATGCTGAATTCGGAAGCTTTTTCTTCAGAAGTTCTGCTAATTCCTCCGTGAAGGATTTTTTCAAAGTCACCATAATCGGTAACATCGGAACTTTCTTCCTGAGCAATTTTCTTAAAAGATTCAGAGGCAGAAACTTCCTGCACAGTGTCAAATCCTGTGGCAATTACGGTAACAGAAATTCTGTCGCCCATGTCGGGATTGATTGCCTGTCCCCAGAATACACTGCGTCCCTTTGCGGCAGAAGCGCTTACATTCTTTACGATTTCTTCCACTTCTTCCATTGCAAGATCTTCTGGGCCGGTAATGTTTACAAGTATGTTCTTTGCTCCGTCTATAGAGCGGTTTTCAAGCATGGGGTTGCTGATTGCATTTTGTGCGGCATCTACTGCGCGGTTTTCTCCTTCGCCAATGCCTACACCAAGAAGAGCCTCTCCCTGTCCCTTCATTACAGTCTTTACATCTGCAAAGTCAATATTAACCTGACCGTGAACCGTAATGATTTCGGAAATGCCCTGAACGCCCTGACACAAAACACTGTCTGCCATGCGGAAGGCATCTAAGAAGGAAAGTTTTTCCTTGGAGAATTTCATAACCTGCTGATTAGGAACTACAATGAGGGAGTCAACCTGTTCCCTAAGTTTCTTAAGTCCGTTTTCGGCATTCTGCATGCGGACTTCGCCTTCAAATTCAAAGGGGGTGGTTACAACTGCAATAGTAAGGGCGCCTTCTTCTCGTGCAACCTGGGCAACGATTGGAGCGGAACCTGTTCCCGTACCGCCGCCCATTCCTGCAGTAATGATTACCATGTCAGTTCCCTTGACTATGTTCTTGATTACTTCTGTATCTTCCTTTGCTGCGTTTTCGCCAATTTCAGGGTTACCGCCCGCACCAAGACCGCCAGTAAGCTTTTGACCTATAGCAAGACGGTTTTGAGCCTTTGACGCATTAAGCGCCTGCAAGTCAGTGTTAAGAACAACAAACTCTACATTTGAGATTCCCTGTTCGATTAACTGATTAACAGCATTTGAACCACCGCCGCCGCATCCAATGATTTTAATCACTGTTGGGCTTGCGGCATTAATTACCGGTCCCTGATTGATTACAGAAATGTCTAACATGTTTCCTCCCGACCCATTTTTTTTCTAAATATCCCCTTTTAGAAAAACAGTTTCATATTAAAAAAACGATTTTGTAAACCGCTTCCACCAACTCTCTTTTGAAGAGCTGTTTTTTGGCTCCTTAGATTTATGATGACGGCCACCAGAAGCAACCTCATCCTTGTTTGCAAGAACAAGTCCCACAACTGTTGCAAAATCAGGGCTACGGTAACTTTGATCCGCTCCACCCAGATCAGAAACTTCTCCAATACGAACATTTTCGGTCCGCCATACAGACTGGGCAAGTTCCACAATTCCCGGCATAAGGGCGCCACCACCTGTAAGGACAATGTTTCCTCCCAGTTCCTTTATGTTGGACTTGTGCACTATTTCCTTACGCACCATGGTAAAGATTTCTTCCATACGAGGCTGAATAATCTGACAAAGGTCAAAGCGTGTTGTCTGCTCAGGAGCCCTTCCCCCAAGACCCGGTATGATTACTTCCTCGTTCATCTCGTTGCCGGTAATCCAACAGCATCCGTAGTCAATCTTAAGTCGCTCAGCTGTTGCGTTTGAAATCTTCTTTACGATTGCAATGTCGTTGGTAACAAGGTTTCCGCCTGCAGGAATGGAAGCGGTAAACACGGGAGCACCGCCAGACAGAACCATGACATCTGTAGTACCGCCGCCCAGATCTATTAAAATTGAACCCTGTTCCATTTCTTCCTGATGAACAGTAGCGTAGGATGCGGCAAGAGTTTTAAGCATTACCCCGTCAAGAAAGTATTCCGCACGAGTAACACACTGTTCTATGTTTTTTAATGCGGTAACAGAAGCAATTATGAGCAAGGTTTTTACCTCAAGCCTTACTCCAGAAATTCCCAGCGGATCCTTGTAGCCGGGAGTTCCATCTATGATATAGTCTTGGGGAAGAATGTGAAGTTCCCTCTTGTCTTCTGAATAACGAATTGCCTGAGCGGCCTTTATTACCCTGTGCTTTACCACAGAGTCAATTTCTAGCGAACGGTTGTGTCCGCTCTGGTCAACGCCTACAAGACCCGAACTGTTAAGCCCTTCAACCTGAGAGCCACCTATTGCCGTGTAAACCTGTGTAACCTCAATGCCAGCACTAAGTTCCGCCTCTTCTATAACCTCACGGATTACGCTAGCCGCCGCATCTATGTTTACGATGACGCCATTACGAAGCCCCTGAGAAGGCTTTTTTGCGACACCGATAATTTCAATGTTTTTATCTTCGTCCTGAGAAAGTTCACCTATAACCGCCCTGATGTAGGTTGTACCTATATCAAGACCGACAATTATGCTGCTCACCGTTAAAACAGCTCCTCCTTAAAGCCTGTACGCCTGCGGTAAGAAACGGAACCATACCGCAAGTCAATTTCCTCTACATCCGGCTCTATGGAATTAACCACATCAAGCACCACCATCATATACTGAAGTGCCTCTTCATTCAAGGAGCGATCGGTCAAAACCCGCACTTTTGTCTGGATGGGGTACAGAACCAGCTCGTAGTTACCGTATTCCTTCGGAACCACCTGAATTTCAGAAATAGCCGCAAAGTATCGCTGCTTAAGTTCCCTTATTTCTTCAATCTGCTCCATAAGGGTCCTGTATTTTGCAGGAAGCCTCATGCCATCCTGAACCGCATCAACTGGAAGCCCCGAAAGAAGCGGTACAGAAGAGTCCTGCAGATAAGACAGAGAACTTGAGGTGAATAATACACCATTTCGGTCAATTTGAACAGGGATGGAACGGTCATTTACAGAAACAACTGTCTTTGCAACTGCCTCGCGCTCCTTAACCAGAACCACAACTCTGTCGGGAAACCGCTTGTCTACAGAGACAGTTTCTATTGCAGAAACATTTGACAGCACCGAAACAGCACGGGCGGTATCAAACTTCATCCAAGGACTGGAAACTCCGCCGGTAATCTGGGTGCCAAGTTCAGCAGCAGACAGTGTCTTTAGTCCGCGGAATTCAATCTTTACTGGAGACATACAGGGAATAACAAGGGTATATATTATCGCCTCAAATACAAGAAGGATTGCAAGCACAAGGACAATGACTTTAAGCATGGAAACTTTTTTATCCTTCTTTGCAGGACGGGAAGATTCCACCAAAATGTCTTCATAGTCGGAATATGCAAGTTCGCTCATAATTCTACCACCGTTTCATAACTTTCTGTATCATCGTTATTATCATAATAAGTGTTACCTGGTAAGGAAGACTCGCACCTTGACGCATTCAGCATAAAGCCACACATGGCAAGGGTTACGATTATACTTGAACCGCCGAAAGAAAAGAATGGAAGAGGAATGCCTGTTGTTGGCACCGCTCCGCATACGACGGCACAGTTTAAAAGAGACTGCATCAAAATCAGCGTGGCACATCCAAATGTTCCCAGTGCTGAAAATCTGTCTGGCGTGGTAAAGGCAACTCTGTAGGCACGCCATGCAAAAAATCCTATCAGTACAAAATATGCAAGGACGCCCACAAGACCCATGGCCTCTGTCCATCCTGCAAAAATATAGTCGGCATAAACTTCGGGAATGTAGGGAGTACGCACAAGACCTGTTCCCATTCCCTGCCCCCACAGTCCGCCAGAAACAATGGCCTTCTTTGACTGGGTAAGCTGGAATCCTGTTGTAGAAGCAAATTCGTCTGGACGGAAAAAAGCTAGCAGACGGCGCACACGGTACTCTTCCTTGAATGTAAGAAGTCCTCCTGCAATTGTTCCCAAGAAGAAAAGAGGGAAGAACCAGGAAATGCGCGCTCCCGAAACAAAAAATAAAATTGCACCCACAAGAAAAATTATTATTCCTGTAGACAAATCCTTTTGGGCAAAAACTACGGTTACAAAAAGCAAAAGTCCGCCCAAGGGTTTTATAAATGAGTTTGCATCATCATCATATTCGCCAGATTCCTTCTGCCTGTCAAAGAGGTTTGCAAGAAAAAGTATTACCGCAAACTTTGCAAGTTCAGAAGGCTGAAGCGTTCCAAGACCTGCAATGCGTATCCAACGGCGAGCACCGTTTCTTTCTACACCGATTTTTGGAATGAATGTAAGAAGACAGAGGACAAGTGCTCCCAGCACAAAGTAAGGAAGCAGACTGCGGATTTTATCCATAGGAAGAAGCGCAAAGAAAAGAAGTAGTGCAAATCCAATGGCTGAACTTATAAGTTGGCGTACCACATAGTAATACTTGTCGCCCTGAAGAAGCCTTGCCGCAGTAGACGGGCTGCATGTATAAAGGGTAACAATGCCAAGACCCCACAAAAGCAGCGTAGCAACAACGAGTCCTAAATCCGTTTTGTACTGTCTGCCTATAGGTCGTTCGGCATAGAAGGTATACCCTTTCATGCTTTTCCCTCCAAAATGGCGGTAATGCGTTCAAGTTCCATTCCCCGTGAAGCCTTAAGGAGGATGATGTCTCCTGCACGAGCGGTTTTCTTTATTGCAGAAACTGCAGCCTTTATTGCTTTTTCGTCAGAACCTTCACAGTATGTAAACTTGCACTTTACATCGTACTTAGAGGCAGCGGTAAATGCAGACTTCATGTCGTTACCAATGAAGACTACTGCATTAGCACCACTCTTTGCAGCCTTTGTTCCAATGGAAGAATGAGCCCTCTTTGAACCAGAGCCAAGTTCTAGCATGTCTCCCAAAACAAGAATCTTACGCTTTGTAGTTTCAAGAGACGAAATGAGTCCTATTGCTTTTTCCATAGAGTCGGGATTTGCATTGTAGCAGTCCTGAACAATTGTGTATGTTCCACTGCGGATTTCTGTGCGTCCAAAAACAGCCTTAAGTTTGGAAACTCCAGCAATTACTTCGGAAGCAGAAAGTCCCATGCTCTGAGCAAGTGCAATGGCGGCAAGCATGTTGCGGTAGTTGTGCATTCCCGGAAGCTTAAGGACCCCTTTCTGACCGGCAATGCTAAATTCAGTTCCGTCAAGACCCATGTCACGCACAAAGCGCACTGTAGAAGTTGGAACATTTTCTCCAAAGAAGATTTTTTCTCCCTTTGCCTTACGGGCTAGAAACTGTGCAAAGTCGTCATCGGCAGGAATTACAGCCACACTTTCTTTTGTAAAGTAGTTAAAGATTTGAGACTTCTCTTCGGCAATGGCTTCTCTGCTTCCAAGAATTCCTATGTGAGCGGTTCCTATGTTTGTAATTATTGCATACTGAGGTTTAAGGACAGAAGCAATTTCTGCCATTTCTCCCACGCGGTTCATGCCCATTTCAAAAATGCCTACCTCGTGTTCCTCTCGGATTTTAAACACAGAAAGGGGCAATCCTGTTTCGCTGTTAAGGTTGCCCTCGTTGGTAACAACATTGTATTTTCTGGAAAGGATTGCCGCTGCAATTTCCTTAGTGGTTGTCTTTCCGCTTGAACCGGTAACACCAATTCTTGCAAGGCGTGGAAAGTGGCTTACATAAAGAGCCGCCGCTTGTTGCAAGGCAGTAAGGGTGTTCTTTACGCTTATAAAGCAAACTGCAGGATATTTTTCTGCAAGCTGCTCATAATAGTCCTTCCGCTCCGAATAGCTTGATGACGCTATAAAAACCGCTGTGGCTCCTTTTTTAAGTGCCTGGGGAATGTAATCGTGTCCGTCCTGAGCTGTTCCAATAAGGGGAACAAAAAGCCCCTGTTTTTTTACCTGTCGGCTGTCTGTTGCAACCATGGTAAAAAAGATTTTACCGCGTGCAAAAACATCGGTACCCTTTACACAAGGAAGCAGTTCCTCTAGCGTAAGAAGCGACTCACCTGTCATCTTCGGCCCCCTTCATCTGAACGCGTACAATTTCTGAGGATTCAGCCTGCCTCATACCAAGTTCTTCTTCTGCAAGGCGTTCTATGCGGTCAGAACTGGACAGAAGGCTTATGTCTGTAATAAGATTCTTGTTGTCGTCAACAAGAGTTTCCTGCCTGGATTCAAGTTCAGAAACATCCTTTACCAAATCCGAATACATGCGGCTTCTTATTCCAGCTACTGCAAGAGCTCCCGGAATACAAAGGGCAAGTGCAAGGACAAGAACAATCCTCAGTGCTTTGCTACCTTTTTTCATTTTATAAATCATCCCTCCTAAAACATTATATACATTCGGTCTTTACCGGCGTCTTTTAATTTTCTTACCACACGAAGTTTAGCGCTTCGAGACGGCGAGTTGAGGGAGATTTCCTGTTCTGAAGGTTCTACAGGCTTGCGGGTTATTACTTCCGCACAGGGTACGCCTCCGCAGGTACAGGTCGGCTGTTCTGGCGGACACACGCACTGTTTTCCCAGATTGCGAAAGTAGTTTTTTACAATCCGGTCTTCGAGGGAATGGAATGTTATGACACCCATCTTTCCCCCTACTTCAAGAACATTAAAGGCATCGTGAAGCGCCTTTGGCAGACGCTCAAGCTCACCGTTTACCGCAATGCGCAGGGCCTGAAAAGTTCTTGTTGCAGGATGAATTGGTTCATGTCGGTATTTTCCCGGTACCGCATTGTAAATCAATTCAGCAAGAGCCGTGGTGGAAGAAATTCTCCCGTTATTTCGTTCCGCCACAATGGCACTCGCAATCCTGCGGGAGTATTTTTCCTCGGAATAAAGGTAAATCATGTCGGCTAGGCGTTTCTCTTCCCAAGTGTTGACAATTTCTTCCGCCGAAACACGAGTAGAAGTTCCCGTAGAACCATCCAGACGCATGTCAAGTTTTTCATCATGGCGAAAAGAAAATCCCCTCCCACTTCGCTCATAATGAAACACGCTTATTCCCAGGTCGAACAGAATTATGTTGGGACAAGGAAGGTTAGAAGGATAATCTTCGTACAAGGCATTGAACCATCCCGACCAAAACTGCATTCTATCCGAAAATGGAGCAAGGCGTTCGCGTGCACGCTCTTGAATTTGTGCATCTGCGTCAACGCCAAGAATGTGTAAGTACGGATATCTTTGCAAAAAGTTAAAAGAGTGACCACCCTCGCCCAGCGTTGAATCAATCATGAAGGCGCTCTTTTCGTACGGCTCACCTACTGGCGAAAGGTACTCGAGACATTCATTCAACAACACCGGCGTATGGACAATTTCCACTTTTCTTACCCGCCACACTTCTCCAAAGTATTTTCTGTTGCACCCATCAGACTATGAGGATGAAACTGAAAAATCAAAACTTACAAAAGAATGTCTCCCATGCTGGACGCTGCCTGCTGGAAGGACTCTTCGGAAACCTCCATGTTCTTTGCATACTCTTCGGAATCCCAAAGTTCCATGTACTTGTCGATTCCCAGAATTACGCACTCACCGCTCAACTTAAGAGAGGCAAAGTCACGAAGGTTCTGCGGGATAGAAAGGCGACCTGACTTGTCAAATTCAATGCGTGCGGCAGGACCAATAAACCTGCGCAAGACTTCTCGTTTTTGTTTGTCAAATACCGAAACTGAACCAACTACTCGTTCCTTCAGCTTCGTCCATTCTTCAGTTGTAAAAAGCATGAGACAGTGGTCAAGGCCCTGCGTTACCCAGAGTTCGTTCTGTTGTAAAACGGCCCGCAACTTGGAAGGAAAGCTTACGCGTCCCTTTTCGTCCATTGTGTTGCGGTACTCACCGATAAGCATTTCCATGCCACTGCTCACCACTTTTCCCCACTATTTCCCACTTGATTACCATTTTAACCGAAAATTCGCTAATGTCAACTAAAAAAAACACCGAAAATGCATTTTTTTTAAAAATTTTTTTTTGAAACTAAGTTTTATTTATAGCATACATTTGCCTAGACCACATATAGTGGAGTAGACAGAATTCAGAAGCTAGATATACCGTAGATTTTTACTGCAAAAAAGGAGCAAATTGCTAACAGCCCTCCCCCTTTACAAAGAGGCTTTCATGTGTAAAATTCAACATGATGATTAACACCCTAAACGAAACAGACTTGCACCGCGCCATAAAGACGCTCTACCTTGTACAGGAAGAGGGAAGCAAACCCGAAGCAGCAGTTAGACAGTACATTGCAGACATTCTGCGCCCCGACGGCTCTATAGTGGAAGTGCAGACGGGAAGCCTTGCCCACCTTAAGCCAAAGCTTACAGCCTACATGGAAGAAAAGCGCCGTGTAAAAGTGGTGTATCCCCTGGTAAAGGAAAAATACATAGAAACCCTTAAGGCAGACGGAAAGATTACAAGAAAAAAAAGCCCAAAAAAGCAAAACCTTTACAGTGCCTTTGGGGAACTTACAGCCCTTGCCCCTCTCTTGGCTAACAGGCTTCTTACGATAGACATTCTGGAAGTGACGGTTACAGAAGAAAGAAAGATAACGGATGAACCTGTGCAGACTACAAACCAAAGGCGGCGGTGGAAAAAGAACTGGCTTAAGACAGGAAAGCGACTGGATTCCATTTGCACAAGTCGCTCATTCTGCGGAAAAAAAGACTGGCTTACCCTGCTCCCCAAGGGAATAAGGCAATTTACCGTAGACGAATGCCTTGCACTCCTTAGGGAAAAGGAACCTCGCCTTACCCGTAACGAAGTTTCGCTAATGCTGTGGGTCTTCCTGCATGCTGGCTTCCTGTCAAGAGAAAAAGCAGGCCGAGCCTACCAGTACCAGCGCAAGGGAGGGCGCGTCAAGTCCTAAGATAAAAAAAAAGCGAGTTTTCGTAAGAAAACTCGCAGAAGAAAAATCACACGGATGGGATTTTTCTGACTTTTACCAACTATCCATCATATCATCTTCGTCACGGTTTTCCATGTCGTACAGGTCAGTAACGGCACGGAGGTCGTCAAGGTACATATAGAATGAACCCTTGGCTTCCATAGGATTGCAGTCAACACGGAATCCTACAATGCGGAGACCAGGCTTGTCACCATGGTAAACGCTGGACTGAACGATTCCATGCTCTCCATCGTAAGAAGGAGGAATTGCAACGGTAATCTTTTTCCATCCACTGAACTCAAGGGAGCCCATCCACAGTTCAAAGTTGTTTCCGTTATAGTCCTGAACCAAAAGCCAAAGATTGTGTCCCATGTTGCGTCCGCAAACCCATACAGAAACAGTCTTTGTAATTCCTTCAATAGGAATGGGGCGTGCTGCCGTAATGAAGAATGAGTTTACTCCGCGGCGGAAGAATTCAACCTTTACGCCAAGAACCTTTTCATCGGTGGTGTCTGCTGCAGAAGCGTCGTTAAGGGGTTCCTTTGCAAGAGGAGAGCCTTCAAACAGACGACCAGAAATAACGCCGTTGTCAGAAGAAATGTGGGTATTCCATGCACCCTCTCGTTCAAAGCGGTCAACACTAACTTCGCGCAAAGCCTGGCGAGCACTGTCGTTGCCGATAGTTGAAGCATCAGGCTCTGAAAGACTGCTTGTCTGTGCAAAAGCGGCACCACAAGTAATAAGAGCTACTGCAAAAACTGCAAAGTGTAATTTCTTCATCTTATACCTTCCTTATTTGCCTTCGCCTTCATCGTCGCCGAAGTCGGACTGGCGCAAGTCGTAACCGTCATAAATGTTAGAAAGCGTGTTTGTAGTGTACTTGAAGTTGTCAAAGTAAATCATGTAGTCGTCTACAAATTCGTTGCTGTCTGAACGCACGCGGAATCCTACGAATGTCATGTTCTCAGGACCTGAGCGGAGCTTTGAATGCTGGCGGATGTATCCAGGAACCTTAACTACAATCTCGCGCCATCCTTCAAACTGAAGGTTTCCTGCAGGGAGCGTGTGCACACGACCGTCTGCATCACGAACAAGAATCTCAAGGTAGTAGAGGTAGTTTGCACCCCATACCCACAGATCAAGCTGAGAAACTGTTCCCAGGAAGGGAATCTCGTACTTATTGCCCTCGCTGTCAACGGGGAAAACCTCGAACCAGTTGTCGCCCTTGCGGTCAAAGACAGCCTTTACACCCATAACCTGAGCCGTAGGGTCTGAACTCTTGCGGAAGGGGCGAAGGGAATTTGGAATTCCCTCAAAAGTCTTGATGATAGGATAACCTTCAGTTGCAAAGCGACTTGCCTGAACATCCCAAGTCCATTCCATATCATCCGGCGTATCGAAGTTATCGATAACAATCGTCTCAACAGCACGAGCGCTGGGCTGAGCGAAGGCCGGAACGCAGAGTGCAAGCGCCACAACGCCTGCGAAAATAACCACGCCCTTTTTCATTCAAATCTCCTATAACAGTTAGCTTCAATGCAGCCCCCATGCAAAACACACGGTGAGCCTTCTTTACATATCGGCATACACTGGTTGATTCTTAAGCATTTTTTTTATTATACGACTGACAGCCCTCTTTGTCAAAGGGTGAACGCCTATAAAACGACAAAATATGCATAAGGTAACGGTAAAAACAACCTGCAAAAAACTCAGTCACTCTTTTTTTTAAGGGAACCGCGAGTAAACCAGAAAATCAGGGCCGAAACAGGCACTCCAAAGCCAATCTGCCAGGGTGAATAGGGACTTGCTGAACGGGCATACAGTTGGGGAATCGTTATAAAGAACTTAAGAGCAGACATCTCGCCACTTGTCCAGTTTATGGTAACGAAGCCAACGCCAATGAACATTGTTAGCAGAAAGATGACCTTGTATTTAAGGTCTTTCGTCATGCAGCAGACTATAAAGGTAATTAGGGAAAAAATAACAGTTCCCAGAGCGGCAAGAAGAATCATGTAATGAGTAGGAGACTTTCCCTTAAGAGTAAAACGGTTGACCTCACGCTGAGAAAGGGAAGTAGGAGTTATATTTATATAGGAAACTGACATGACATCTGCCGAATCGACATTTGCAGAAACTACGGCATAGCGTCCATCATCCCCAGAGTATTCAACGGTAATGGAGCATACAGAAGAACTAGTCCTGTTTCCGGAATCTGTAATCGAAGCAGAAAAGAACTTCCTTGCCTGGTAGCCTATTACCTCGCAATACACAGTTCCCGTTGGAAAAAGAGAAGACATTTGCGAAAAGAGTTGGGGTGTAAGCTGATTCCTTACATTCTCGGAAGTCATAGATATAGCAGCATCGTAATCCCCTGCCCTAATGCGCTCCATATAACTTATGGCAAAATCACTTTGGGGCTGAGGCAGTTTTGACGGGTCAACTCCCCTTCCCACGCAGGAAGAAAAAACAAGAACCGCAAACAGCAGGACAGGCACTTTTATACTTTTCATAAACACACCTCCAATATACGGCAAGCATAGCATATAATTCACTTAAAAACAAGGAAAATCTAACGGAATGTGACCAAGGTCATATTACTCAAGCCGTGTGGGTAACTGTTATAACCTCCCCTGTGTATTTGTCAATAACAATGTACGGTCCGCCTCCGTTAA
>ERZ842401.2310-NODE-2310-length-25619-cov-10.094938_pt1 | contig 25619 bp, 22 predicted proteins | sample MGYA00521270_ERZ842401 | MGnify/ENA primary metagenome ERZ842401 (study PRJEB31892, sample SAMEA3878208) | bioreactor metagenome | biome: Moose rumen | place: Sweden | collected 2011-10 | study: EMG produced TPA metagenomics assembly of the PRJEB12797 data set... | reverse complement strand
TTACTCCTACGCTGGAATTTTATCATATCTCATTATATTGTGCAAACAGAGCCAATTTATTTTGAACAGTTGCATAGAATTGCTTCGTAATTTCTGAGTTTTTGTCATAATCAATTGAACATTCTGCAAAAATATCCGTTATTTGCTGCCAGATTCTACGCTCACTTGCACGAATTGAGCGGACTTTTTCCAGCAACTCACGAAAGTAATCTTTTCCGAAAACATTTTCGCCCTGCTTCAGTCGGTCTTCGTCAAGAACAAAGCCTTTTTTTATGTATTCCTTCAGGACATTTGTTGCCCAGATGCGGAATTTTGTAGCCTTTGCTGAATTTACCCTGTAACCAACCGAAATGATTGCATCAAGATTATAGAATGTGACATCATTTGTTTGTGATTTGTTTTCAATTGCACCGTGCCTAGTGGTTAGTGCAATTTTTGCACATACCACATCTAAATCCAGTTCACCTTCTGAAAAGATGTTCTTTAAATGACGACCAATTGTAGATCTGTCAACATCAAACAACTCTGCCATGGCTTTTTGCGTAAGCCATATTGATTCGTCCTTTACCAGCGCGTTGATTTTTACATCTTCCTCCGCACTTGTGTAGAGAATGTATGATATCTGTTTTACAAGTTCATTCTGCATATATTCCTACCTCAGCAAAAGATTTGCCAGTTCCTTTTCCTTCTGCTCATATTGCTCAAACAGTGGCATGAACTTTTCGATTGCGGCGACGATTCGTTTTTGTTCGGCAAGCGGTGGGAGAGGAAAACAAAGTTCCTTCAATGCTGCTCCTGTTAAATGTTGAATTGTAACTCCTTTGCTTGCTTCTGTTAAAATCTTGTTTGCTTTATAGACATGGAATACATATAAATAAAATTTGGGATTTAAATCACAAAAGAATCTCACACGATGAAGTGCATTTTGATAATACATTGGTTCATCTCTGTCATAAATTGCACATCTTCCCGCATCACCTCCCTCACATATAAGCAAATCATTCTTTTTTACGGTATATCGCTCATATTCGCTTGCCTCAAATTTCATTTGTTTGACTTTTGATAAATCAATTCCTTCTTCTTGTATGTTTATTGAACAAAGATAATCTTTCATTTCTCCCTTATTCTTTAGAGCATCTTTAGTTTTACCCAATTCACAAGTTGCAATATCAGTAATTCTGCACCAGCACCAGCTTTCTGGAATATCAAAGGGAATTTCATCTTCTTTAATGTCACACGGATTCGAGCCAGCTAACGCTGTCTCTTTTTTGGATTTCTTCTTTCCAGATTTTGCGTTTATTGCCAGCGAAGCTTCAAGGCGCAAATCCAATCCGTGTGACAGTTTTTCTTTCCTAATTTCTTCCAGCAAATCCCGTGCATTTCCTTCACTGGCTATCTGCGGCACAAGGCGACCGGAAATTGCTTCCTGCAAAATTGCTGCTTTTAATTCTTTTGCTCCCATTTACGCCACCTTGTACAATTCGTTTTCCAGCTCTTTCAGTGCTTGTCGGTATTTGTCGTTTCCTCCGAACAAAGCGGCAATGCGGGCAGGCTTTCCAAACTTTGTGAACGGATTCTGTTTCAGAATCTCTGTTGATTCAATGTCATAAATGCCAAGCTCGGTGTATTTGTCCAAAAGCGCGTTTATGACCTCGCGGGCTGCTTCACCATATTTTCCAAAAACATCCCGCTTCTTTACATGCTCCGCGCGCTCCCGTCTTGTCAGCGGCTTTTGATTGAATGCAATGTGGCAGATAAAGTCAAAGTCGTCCACATCGGTCATGTTCTGGTCTTTCTTTATCAGTTCAAGGTCAATGCCTTTTTCTATGAGCATGTTGCGGACGATTTCTTTTTTCTGCTCGCCGTTCCATGTCTGAATAAAGTTTTCCAAAGTCTGATACGTTCCGAGGATGCTTTCTTTTGTGTAGTCCTCGATGCTTTCGGTTTTCAGGAGTTTGCCGTCGGTGTCGTAAATCTGGACAACTCGTTCAAGAACGGTGATTTTTATGCCGCCCTTTGCCACTACTTGTATTTTTCTCCGGTCGTTTTGTCCATCGCTGTCCGCGCTTCGACTACGCTCAGCGTCCTCATTTTCTTCATCAGGCATGTTCTGGTCGGTGGCTGGGTCTGTCGAAGCCCCGAATTCTTCATCCTGCTCAATCTCGCCATCCCATTCGGGGTCAGCAAAAAGACGGCTCACCCGGCGGAAGTCCATAATGGTAAAATGAGTTTTTCCTTCGCTGTATCGCAAGCGGGTGCCTCGTCCGATAATCTGCTTGAACTCTGTCATCGAATTGATCAGCTCATCGATGACAATGAGCTTTACCATCTTGCAGTCGCTTCCGGTGGAAAGCAGTTTTGAAGTCGTAGCGATTACAGGATAAGGCTGGGAGACAGAAATGAAATAGTCCAGCTTTTCCTTTCCGTATTTGTCGCTTCCGGTAATGCGGACGACATACTGCTCTTTTACATTTCCCTGACTGTCTTTCAGAACCATTTCTGTATTCAGATTGTTGAGGGCTTTCCTCATTCTTTCAGCGGCATCTTCTGTAGGGCAGAATACGATTGTCTTTGACATCCGGTCTGTTTCCTTCAGGTACTTCGTGATTTCCTGGGCAACCTGGTCGATTCTGTCTTGAATGATGATGTTGTAGTCATAGTCGGAAAGGTTATACTCGCGGTCTTCAATTTCGTTTCCGTTAATATCCTTCTGTCCTTTTTTGGGCCGCCAGCCGTCATCGATATTTGTGTGGACATTTATTACTTTGAAGGGAGCGAGGAATCCGTCTTCAATTCCCTGCTTAAGGCTGTATGAATAAACAGGTTCTCCAAAGTAATCGATATTCGAAACATACTTCGTTTCTTTTGGAGTTGCGGTCATACCGATTTGAGTTGCGCCGCTAAAATATTCAAGAATCTTGCGCCAGCGGGAATCAGCCTTTGCGGAACCGCGGTGGCACTCGTCCACGATAATCAAATCAAAGAAATCAGGTGTAAAGAATTCCTTGTACTTTGAAAGTTCGCTTTCAATCTCTTCTTCGGTTTCTTCTTCATCCTCACTTTTGTGTTTTGCAGAATCCAGCTGCTGATAAAGGGCAAAATAAACTTGGTAAGCAGAGATTTTAGATTTGTCTTCTTTTTGAAAGTTGATTTTATGAATCACTTTTTCCAGCGGCTTAAAGTCCTGCTGGATAGACTGGTCTACAAGATTGTTCCGGTCTGCAAGATAGAGGACTTTCTTTTTTGTTCCAGATTCAATCAGCCTCCAGACAATCTGAAAGGCGGTATAGGTTTTTCCTGTTCCTGTTGCCATGGCAATCAGAATGCGGCTTCGATTTTTTGCAATGGCTTCGAGCGTTCGGTTTACTGCATTGCGCTGATAGTACCGCGGCGGATAACAGTCCGCACCTGAATAGAATGGCGTGTCCATGAGGTTCTCTTCAAAACAAAGAGGTACATCATAGGCTTTACTTTCACCATCAATCGCATATTCCATGCGGTTTTCCACTTCTGCAATCTTTTCTGCATTTACTCCACGCCAGCGAGACATGAGTTCTTCGGCTGTGGGAAATTCGGAAAGCGGAAATTCTTTTTCAAGTCCTGTGGTAAAATCATGCTCAAAAAAGCTGTCACCATTGGAAGTATAAACAAACGGAACGTTCATCATAATTCCATAACTAATAGCCTGCTGCATTCCAAATGAAGAAGAATGATTGTTGTCTTTCGCCTCAACGATGGCAAGTGGTGTTCCTTTGTTGTACCAAAGAACATAATCACAGCGTTTACCTTTGTCGCGGCTGGGAATGTTTCCTTTGATGCGGACTTTGCCGTCTGTAAAATTGTTGACGGGAGAAGTTTCCATAGTGATTTTTTTTACATTCCACTTTGCAGCCAAAGCAGGAGTAATATATTGAAGTTTAATATCTTCTTCAGTCATTTCATTCTTTTCAAAAATATCACTCATTTCAAAAATCCGTTCACATTAAGTTATTGATTATACCATTAATTTTCAAATGCAGAGGCTTTCCACGATGCACATACAGAATTCATTATAAAATACAATGCTATAGTTTTCAATGAATCTTAACAAAGCAAGCAATTGCAAACAAAAAGTAAATTCCCCGATAATAGAATCAAATGACAGAGAAAAAAAGGGTAAAAATATATCCAGCAAGTAATGAACAAATGGAAAAACAGATTGCTGCAGAAAATGATGCTGAACTAAAGAAGGCATACAAGGAAATGCTCCAAGGCTGCGTTGAAAATCCTAATCTGAGAGATTGGTATGCAATGTGGATTATTGAAAATGAAAACGGAAGCTATATCGGGAATTTATGCTATAAAGGTTTTGAAAAGAACAAAAATCCCGAAATAGGCTATGGCATTTTTGGAGAATTTCAAGGCAAAGGCTATGCAACAGAAGCTGTAAGGATTGCTCTCAATTGGGCTTTTCAGAATCCAGAAGTAAAAGCCGTAGAAGCAGAAACAGAAACAGAGCCACGAAACATTGCATCTCAAAAAGTATTGGAGAAATGCGGATTTAAGGCTACAGGAGTTATCGGAGAAGAGGGTCCAAGATTTATTTTGCATAGAGAACAGAAGAACAGCAAAAGGATGTAAAAGATTTTTTCCAAAACTCCGTTTCGGGCAGTTTTTGGATGAACAAATCCAATATCCTTGCATAGTTCACATTTTCAGTATATACTTAAGGATACTTAAGGAGACCTCGAAAAGCTTCATTTTTCAAGGAGCCCATTCATAAAACTTTTGTGGTAAGGAAAGCAGTCATGTCAAATCAGGAAATTTTAGGAGACTCATCCTTTTCGGATGTGATTATACTTGCAGGAGGATTCGGAGAACGTCTCTGGCCAGCTTCAAGCCCACAGTTTCCCAAGCAATTTCTTTCCATTCAAAATGGAATTTCATTTTTGCAGACATCGATACTTCGTGCCCTTGCTGTAAATCCGACCGGAAAAATCATTATCATCACGAGGGAAGACATTCAGACTGTTGTTGCCCAGCACTGCGAAAGCCTAAAAAACACACTGTCGCCGGAGCAGCAGAAAAAAATGCAGCAAGACCTGTACATCCTTGCAGAACCGTGTGCACGACACACCTGTGCACCGCTTGTGCTTGCATGCAAGATACTGAACCTTTTCGACAAGACCGAACATACCATGCTTGTCCTTACCAGCGACCACATCATAGAACCAAAGGAAAAATTTATTGCCGACTGCCATAAAGCTGCTGCAATTGCAAAAAAAGGCAACTTTGTCTGTTTCGCAATTCCTCCTACAGAACCAGCTACAGGATACGGCTACATTAAACAAGGCGAAAACATTCACAATGACGGCTCAGTATTCAAAATTGCACAGTTTAAGGAAAAACCCGATGCACAGACTGCACAGCAGTATCTGGCAAGCGGACAATACTCTTGGAACAGCGGCATGTTTGCCTTTACCGACACATTCTTTTTGCATGAAGTACTGGAGTATGAAAGCGGCATCTTTGAAAGTTTCAAGAATTTTGATGCAGCCACACTACCCGACTGCGAAATCATAAACGGTACAAAATGCATAAGCCACTGGCAGCCCATGAACGACTCATACAAAACGGTCAAAGCCATTGCCGTTGACAATGCCATTGCCGAACGAACAAAAAAAGCAGCTGCCGTAAAGGCAACCTTTACATGGGACGATGTTGGAAGCTGGGATGCCTTTGACAAGCATTATGCCGGTTCAAACGACAATACAGCATCCATAAAGAGCCATGACAACTTTGTCTATTCTGACATTCCTGTTGCATTGTGCGGTGTCGAAAACCTCATAGTTGTCATAAAAGATGGGAAAGCCCTTGTCATGAAAAAGGGTTCTAGCGGCTCAATGCGAGATGTCGTAAAGGAAATGAAAAACAGGGGCTGCTAAAACCCTGCTTGGCAAGGCATGCATCCCCATAATTGACCATAGGACAATAATCTTCTATAATGAACAAATTATGAATAGAAGACTTATTACCTCTGCATTACCTTACGTAAACAATATTCCTCATCTCGGCAATCTCATTCAGATGCTAAGTGCCGATGTTTTTGCACGCTTTTGCCGCAGCCGCGGTTATGAAACACTCTACATTTGCGGTACAGATGAATATGGAACAGCAACAGAAACAAAAGCCCTTGAAGTAAAAAAAACACCCCGCGAACTCTGTGACTATTACTACAAACAGCATGATGAAATATACAAGTGGTTTGACATTGCATTCGACAAATTCGGACGCACCTCAAATGACGAATGTACCGAAATTACCCAGTCGCTGTTTACATCGCTCGATAAAAACGGATACATCAAGGAACACACAAACAAACAGCTGTACTGCAACCACTGCAACATGTTTCTTGCAGACCGCTTTGTACGCGGCATCTGCCCGAAATGCGGCTATGAAGATGCTCGCGGAGACCAGTGCGAAAAATGCGGTACCTTGCTTGATCCGACAGAATTGCAGAATCCACGATGTTCTACGTGTGGTTCTACTCCAGAAGTAAAAGAAACAAAACATCTGTACATAGACCTTCCTTCCATCAGTTCAAAGTTGGACGAATGGATGACAAAGACAAGCAAAGAAGGCAAATGGTCTGAAAATGCAATTAAAATAACAAAAGCATGGATTCGCGACGGTTTGAACGAACGTGCCATTACCCGTGACTTAAAGTGGGGCATTCCAGTACCGAAAGCTGGATATGAAAACAAGGTGTTCTATGTATGGTTTAATGCACCTATCGGCTACATGTCCATTACAAAGCAGCTTGCAAATGAACTGAAAGCAGAAGGAAAGCCTTCGTTTGACTGGAAAAGCTGGTGGTGTCCAGAAGAAAGTGAAGAAGCAAAAGGCAAAGCTCCGGTAGATTTGTTCCAGTTTATAGGAAAAGACAACATTCCGTTCCACACAGTAGTGTTTCCATGCACCCTTTTAGGAACCAACCATAACTGGACAAAGCTGTTCCACATGTCGTCAACGGAATACCTTAACTATGAAGACGGCAAGTTTTCAAAAAGCAAAGGTGTGGGAGTCTTTGGTTCTGATGCTAAGGAGTCGGGCATAAAGGCTGATGCATGGAGATTTTACATCTTTTACAACAGGCCGGAAACACAGGACTATCAGTTTACGTGGAAAGAATTCCGAGAAAAGTACAATGGAGAACTGATTGGCAATTTGGGAAATCTTGTAAACAGAACGCTCTTGTTCATTACAAAATACTATGACTCAAAGATTCCTGATGCCCCAGTAGACGAAGAGTTATGGGCTAAAATTCGGGAACACGAAGCAAAAATCACAGAGCACCTTGAATGGGCAGAGCTGAAGGATGCATTCCACGAAATCTTCGTTATTTCCGATATTGGAAACAAAGCTTTTCAAGACACTGAGCCATGGAAAACGAGAACAACGGATCCAGAAAGGGCTGCAAAACTCATTCACAACCTCTGCTACATGATAAAGGACTTGATGATTATGGCTCATCCATATATGCCTCAATTCACAGAAGCAATCATGTCTTTCTTTGGCAAGCAGATTTCAGAACCGCGTACAGGAGTTCCTGCCGTTGAAGGTGGTCTTACATGGGCAGATTTGGGCAAGACAGAAGGTCTTTCTGCAGTTGCAAATCCAAGCATATACTTTACGCCGCTTGATGCAAAAACGGCAGAAGAATTCCGTGCAAAGTTTGCAGGAACACAGAAAGATCGAAAGGAAAATTCTGCACCAGCAAAACAGAAAAAGCAAAAGGAAAAGCCTGCTCCTGTCCTTGCTGAAGATCAGTGCGGATTTTTTAATAGTACCATAGAGCTGAAGGTTGCTGTCATTACAAAGGTTGAAAACAACCCCGAAGGTGAAAAGCTGTACGTAGAGCATCTGGATGATGGAAGTGGAACCGAACGGATAATTCAGAGTGGCCTCAGGGACTACTTAAAGCCAGAAGACTTGATTGGCAAGCATATAATTCTCGCCTCAAACCTTGCTCCACGCAAAATGAGGGGCATAGAAAGTCACGGTATGCTTCTTGCAGCTGATTACAAAGATGCAAACGGCAAAGACTGCGTAGAACCTCTTGAAGCTCCATGGGCAAAGCCAGGAACACCTGTAATACTGAAAGGTGCTGATGCTGGTGTTGCAAAACCATCTGAAATTTCTGCAGATGATTTCTTTAAGGTTGCCATTTCAATTGCTGCAAAGAAAGCCGTCATCTCAGGAACAGAACTGATTGCAGACGGCAAGACAATTACCACGACATATACAGAAGATGGAGCAGTCCATTAATGGCTCAGAGATTTCTTCAGACCGAGTTTTGGGCACAGTTCAAGGGGAACCATGGGTGGACTCCCCTGTTCTTTACCGTTGCCGATGACAATTCCATTTCCGTTGCTGAAGCAGCGACAGAAAATGGAATTACGGTCTTAGTGAGGACTTTTTCCATAAAGCTTGCGACCATGAGCATTGCATACATTCCCATGGCTCCTGAAAAAGAAGCGCAGGAATCTGATGCAGAATATGCCGACAGGATAAAACGCATTTCAGAGTTACTGAAACCGCATCTTCCAGCAAACACTATCTGCATTCGCTATGATTTTCCCATTGACTATGCAACATTGGAAGAAAAAAACATGCATGTAAAGAATTTTAACATAATGCAATCAAATGTTGCCATCCAGCCGCCTGATACAGTATTGCTTCAATTACATGCATCCGAAGACGAACTGCTTGCAAACATGAAAAGTAAATGGCGCTACAACATTCGCCTTGCAGAAAAAAAGGGCGTAATAGTTGAAGCGTACCACTCTGACGATGAAGGATTTTCACAAGCATTTGAACATTTTTACACATTGTTCGAAGAAACCAGCAAACGAGATGGTGTCAACTTTCATGCAAAAAGCTATTATCTTGACTTGCTCAACAGAAGCAGTTCCTCAGAACCAATTCGAATCACGCTCTATCTCGCAAAACACGAAACTGATTATCTTGCAGGAATCATAACACTTTTCTGTGAACGAGAAGCCGTGTACCTGTACGGGGCAAGCGGCAATATAAAGCGGAACTACATGCCTGCATATCTTTTGCAGTGGACTGCCATAAAGGATGCAAAGAAATTCGGTTCACCCGTATACGATTTTTATGGAATTCCACCTACCGACGATGAGCATCATCCCATGCACGGACTGTATCTTTTCAAAACGGGATTCGGTGGAGACATAATACATAGACCAGGAAGCTTCGACATTCCCCTAAAGCCATTCACATACCACATGTATACGATGGCAGAGAAACTAAGAGCATGGTTTTATAAGAAAGCTGTCAAAAAGATTGTAAAGCGCTAGATTAGAAAAAATCTGCTATACGTGCGTGCAATTACCGATATTTTCGTTCCGGAACAATAGTAAAATTGATGGTCTTCTCTATTGCACGCTGACCGGCAAGTTCTACATTCCAGTAAAAGCATGCTGTAAGCGTATGGGCATTTTCATATACAGTGCCCTGCCCGTCCGGCCGCTTGAACGCAATGTAGTTTGTACAGAATCCAGCTTCTTCATTCGGCTCAAAAAGAAATGAGTTTTTATTTTCAACGTCTTTTATGTAAAGCATGGAAACGCCTTTGTCAACATTATACGAAGAGGTTTCTGGCACCACAGTTCTTTTTCCATTAAGAACAAGTTCTGCACTGTAGTGTATTTCTGCAAAATTGGCTTCGACAACGAAATATCCTTTCAAAGGCAACGGCGTTTCGTTTTTCAAAATGTACTGAACGACAAAACCATTTGATGATATGATGTAATTTTTTTTCAACGACACTGGCACATGCAGAGAGGAAAAGCTTCCATTTCCTGTAAGTTGAATGGTATTCTTGCGAAGTTCCAGTTTTTTTTCTGAAAACAATACATTTGAAAAAACTCTACTTGCAAAAGGCTTTGCATCAATGTAGTTCTTCATGTCCTTGTCATCAAGCAAGTGCTCAACAAGGATTCCCCTGCTGTAATTATCACTGCAAGAATCAAATTTACTGATTCGAGACAGGCTTGATGCATAATCAGAACCAGCATTAAACAAATCCAACTCACAAATATGACCTGAAATGCGAGATATCACGGCATGGAATTTTTCCATCTGACAGACATATTCATTCAGTCCATCGCTGTTATAGTCGTAACTCGTTACTGATTCAGGAGTCTTCTGACTTTCTCGAATCAGCTTTTCTGCCTCGTTCAAAACTCGATATGCAGCCTGTTGCCGAGAATGCAAGGCTGGAACTCCATAAGGAAGTTCAACAAAATTGTATCCAGCCTGAGACTCCCATAGTTTTTCCTGCGCAGCTTTTTTGCGCATTTTGTCACCGCCATGGCATTGAGAAATAATCATGCTCACATACATCATGCGCTCATACAAATGGTTGTTCTGGCGGTATGTATTCAGAAAATCTCGAATTGTAATGGGGAATCTTGTCTTGTTTTCACATTTTTCATACATTTTCCGTGCCCATTGAGCTATATCCCAATCCATTCCGGCAGGAATATATGCAGGAATACATTTGCGTGCTGTCTTTAAATACTGCTGGGGCAGCGTAAAATGTACGACATCAGAGTCTTCTGCCAGAACAACAGCTTCTTGTATATGAGAAAAGACATTTGTTTTTACTAATTCGGGATATTTTTCAGGAGAAAGAGCTATCGTAACAACAGGATCAAAATCCTTGGTTTCATCATCTTCCAAATCCTTGCGGACAGCTTTCTTTATTCGAGAAACCCATTCTTCACCCGACTCATCATCGGTCGGCAGGAAATTCTTATACACAGGCAGAATCTTTATTGCCTTTCCGTGTTCGCTTGCAATGACTGGAAAAAATCCTTTTGCCGTAGAAGGAATGAGCGTACTGTCAAGATGAACATATTCCATGCCGCAGGACTGAAACGGAGTAACCAGGGATGGTTCCCAGATGCTTCCATACACTGTCATGCCTCGAGGACGTTTTCCAATTGTAGAGCGAAGCTTTGCATTCATTTTTTCAATTTGCCCGCTTCGGTCTACAGGGAAAAGCAAAGGAAATATGGGATTGTAAAATCCGCCTCCGACAATTTCCACCTGATTTCTGTTGGTAAGTTCCCGCAACATTTCCAGCATTTCAGGATGCCTGTCTTCAAGAAATTCTATCTGGGCACCCGAAAAGGACATAGCAACAAGAAACTTGGGATGTTTGTACAAATAAGAAGCCAACGGCTTATAGAAAGCATCATACTGCTTTTCACGCAGAGAATCAGAGAGACAACTATTATCAGATGATACTTCCAGACAAATTTGCAACACGCCCATACTTGATTACATTTCTTTTTTTCTTTTGCTATAGAATATAGTATACCACTTCGACCAAAATTGAAAGACTTTTTTGTTTTTAAGTGATAATTTTGGAACTTTTTCCTTTAAATTATATGCCTCGCCATACAACTGCAAAAACTGGGAATCAGCATCTTTATGAGCAGAAGAATCATCTGTTGCCACACTATTCACGACGGGAACAGAAACTAAAAGTTCCTTATCGTCTGTAAATTCGTCCTTGGAAAGCAAAGGATTCGATGTATTGATGTTCTGCGTCTTTAACGATGGCAAAAACAGAAAGAATAGAAAACAAAATACAGCCGAAGCACTCATGATAAGTAAAAGCATGAATAAAACAGACAGAATCATTAAAAACCTCCCTGATGAAGCCAAGAAACGTTCCATGCAAGCAAAACAACAAGAATAACGGCAATACTGATAATAACCAGCATGGGCTTTTTGGGAATTCTTCTGCGGACTGCATACAAAATGAAAAAGAAAATGAAAAATGAAAGCCCGCAGAGCAGAGCAATGATAAAGCACTCAAAGACACTGCACGATTCATTCACGCTCAGCAATATTGCAAGCACTGAAACAGCGTATTCTGGAGTACTTTTTTTTGTCGTTACGCGAATGATTGATTCAATAAAAATTGACAGAATGGCATAAATAATGACAGCAACAAATGAATACAGCTCTGCAAGGCGGACAGGAACAAGAATGTTGTCAGCAATAAGATATGTGAGGACAGCTGAAACACTGATGGTAACCAGCATTTTTACAAAACTGCTGATAATGCGCCGATGATGATTGCTTAATGGCAATGTCCTGTTCATGCCAATGCCATACATCAAGATGGCAGAAGTATAGACAATATAATAGGCAATATTACTTAACATCTGATACAGCTCCTGCAATTTTCATATTCTGGTCTGCATACGAAATGAAATACAGCACTAAGCCGCACAACAAGACAGCCCCTGGTGTCGAAGCCCAAAAAGTGCCGACATGCACTTTATCAGCCGAAGAAGAAAGAACTATTTGTGCTATGCCATTTGTCGAAGGAAAGGAAATTGTTCCATAGCCGAATACATCCCTGAACAGGAAAATGCATAGTGCAAACACAGAAAAACCGCTGCAATACTGTATGTTTTGAGACAAATCAGCAATAATCGACGGTACATTCGGTCTATACAGCCTCATCACAAAAAAGGACGATACGGCCGGAATGTAGATGACAAAGCCAACAGTCAAAGCCATTACAGGTGAATACATGATGAGCAGCTGCTTAAAGAAAATGCTTTCGCTGATAAGGAACACTGCGGTCAAAGCAGAAAGCAGACTTTCAAGCGACAGTCTGTAGATAAGATTTTGGAACAGTGTCATAAAAATCATGGAAGCATACATGACAATGACAAGTATGATTCCATAGGCAAAACGACCGGGAAAAGGGACAAGCATCGCAAGGGATGCCATAAGGTACACAGACAATACATTTTGTTTCATATTTAAGAATCCTTCTTTGCTAGAATAACAGGAATGCGCTTAGCCCAGTATGCAATCTGGGAATAACGGGCATTATTTTCTACAGTTGACGCTATGCGATTGTTGAGGGTCACGAAACAAACAAATTCTGCTTCATCAGACCCATCCTTATACGTATACACGGCTGGGACAGGTCCAAAAATTGTCTGAACCCTAATAATGACAGCATGATACGAAGACAAATCTGTAGAGGAGTTTTCATCTTTTTTAGACAGTCCATACGATGCACAGCTTACGGAAAACGGTGAAGAAACAGTCTCATAATCCCCAACAATGTAGTCACCTTGCTGTTCAAGCGCAGAAACAACCTGAGTACGCAATCCTTTTTCCCAAGAACGGCGGCTCATAAGAACAGAACTAAGCAACAGGACAAACAGTAAAAAAAGGACAAGCGTTAGTACACCATATTGAACCAATTGTTTTTTTACAGCTGGATCAAGCTGAATTTTTGGTTCTACGTCAGAATCATTTGAAAAATCCATAGTGATTACTCTCCTTCCCTCAGAAACTTTACGCGTGATAGCAAATATTTATGCAAATTCTTTTTTATGTGATGTTTTTCTACAACTTCAACAGCAAGCGTACACATGTTCATTACAAGAATCATGAATATGCATCCGACAGAAGACAATCCGTATCCTACAATAAGATAACACAGCACGCCAGCTCCAATACCATACACAACCTTACCTTTTATGGCCGAAGGCACCGTTCCATACCACTGCAAAATAAAGAGCGTTGAAAACAGGATACCACTGGTCAACATGGCAAGGAAAACATCTCCATACAGGGAATCTGCACCAAATATAAAAGGAGGAACAAAATGGATGAGCAAAGCATATACAAAAATAAATACGGCAGGAATAAGAATGTCAATAATTTCAAAGGCAAACAGAATGAGGGAAGATATCAAGGTCATGAAATTAAACCTGAATGCAGGAATCGCAGAACCGGTATCCCAGAACAAAGAAACATAGCCGTTAGGAATACGAACTCCCACAGCCTTAAAAACAGTTCTGTTCAAAAAAGACGTTACAGCATCATCCTTTGTAAGCAAAGGAATTGAGCCGTTCTGTATCAATGACAGAGCTGCATTTTTTGACTGCAAATCGCCCACGGTAACCACTGTTGAAGGAAAATAAGTTGCACCAAGAAAATAACAGACAGCAACCGTTATGGCAACGACATTTATCCAAGATTCAGCAACTCCACCAAATGCATATTTACAGACCAGAAAGGTAACAAGGGTAATAAAAAATACAGCCACAGGATCATACACAGAAGGCAAAAAGAATCCAATCAAAATGCCCTGCATGATGGAAATGAGCCAAGAAAGAGAAAAGGTCTTTTTTACAAGGGAATTTAAGCCTTCTGCAGCCAGAGAGCCGAGAACAGCAGCAACTATGATTTCTATGGATGCATAGCTCCGTGTTACAAACAGCATGAAAACCTGAATGAACAGCATGACGAGCATACATACATTGATAGTCTGCATCGAAGGATATATATATACAAAGGGGCGAAGAGTTATTTTAGTTTTCATTTTTTTCCTCCTGAATGTACTTGATGATTTCGCACAATGGTATGCGTGACGGACATACACTGTTGCACAATCCGCACTGAGAACACAGCTCCATAGCTGTTGCAAAAGAAGCATCAACCTGTTCTTTGTACAATACAGGATAGGCCATCAAGTCTGGATACAGCTGCTCGGGACATATTCTCCGACATTTTCCGCACCGAATGCATGGAGCATAGACGTTACTATGCAGCCTTGAATCAGGAACAAACATGACTGATTTTACAGCCTTTGTTACAGGAACTCCAAAATCCGCTATCTCCGTACCTACAATCATGCCGTTAAGGATTACTTTAGACGGAGACTTTCTTAAACCGCCACATTGAGCAGCAAGACTTTCAACAGAGGTACCTATCTTTACTTTAAATAGACCAGAAGATGCAAGGCTTATTCCTGAAACATGAACAAAACGTTCCGTCACGGGTTTTCCAAGCATTACGGCTTCATACACAGAATACAAGGTTTCTGGATCGACAAAGATGGATTTTGCATTGACATCCTCGAAAAGCTTTATCTGGGTATTTTTTGCCGATTTCTTTACAAGCGGAATTATGCTCTGCACAAAACCGCACGGATATTTTCTTGTATCAACATCTACCGTAAGAACTGCAAAATCACGTACAACATCATTGTCTATGATGATGCCGCCTTTCTTTGGCAAAAGGAAAATAATGCCATGAGCCCTCAGTACCCTTGCAACAATCGATGCCCCTTCAAGCACTTCGCGTGTGCGACAGCTGGCAACAAAATAATCGGTAAGACGGCTCGGATCTTCATCATACATGCGGACAACAAGATACCTTCCGTGCTTTATCTTGCATGTCAGAATCTGTTCCACTAACGACTGCTCGCCGTCAAATGTGTTCACAACTCCTTTTGACAGCAATATTTTCAAGATTTCCTCATCAGAATATGATTTCCAGTCTACAGGAACATTCTTTTTTCCTGTATACGAAAATGAACCGGAAAGCTTTATCTTTACAGCCTGTCCTTGGCTGCCGTCTGGCAATGTACAGTTCAGTTCCTCAACAACAGTTCCTGGCAATGGAGCATTGATGGCAGAATCCACATGATTTTCAGCTTTGATGGGAACGGCAAGCAACTGCCCTTCCCTCACCATATCACCCACACTGATTACACGCTTATACTTTTTCCGTGAACTCCGATTGATTGGAACTACGACACTCTGCGGCAAAAAAGCATTTACCGATTCAGAGAAATCTTTTTCATTAACTTTTACAAAATTAGCTATAGACTTCATATTCTACGTTCCACCCCATAGTAGTATGATAAAGACAATGTTAAAGGCACTGCAAGTGCCGCAAGAAGCATAACAAGATTAAAGACATCGTTGCCCACGTGCAACGGTTGTTTAGAAAGCGAATATGATACAGATGCATTATGATCCTGCAGTTTCATCAACAACTCAATGGCAGGATAGTCAAGGCTTTCCAAATCTTTTTCCAGCTGTCTTTTGAAATCAGCATCAAATGTATAAACAGCAGTTTCTTTTTCCTGAATGACATTCTCCTTAGCAATAAAATTGCTGAAATGAATGCTCGCACCATCCGAGACTGTTTCAGGATATGCATAATTAACAGAGCGGTAAGGATACGTAAGCGTATACCATGCCCAAACAAAATAATTGTTTATGGACGGCAAAAGAACAGAACCTTCATCTCGTTCTCCTTCATTGTGGGAAACAGGTGCTGGCAGTTCAATGTCTGACACGGAAGACTTTGGCAAAAATGATGCAGTCAGTAAAAAGGAAACAATCAGAATGGAAACAGGTACAGCCAGAAACAGCAGAGCCCTCATATTCTTTCTGTTAATGACGGAGACCTGATAGGCACTGAAAATCAATGCATAATTAAAGGCACTCTGACGGTCATTCTGCAAAGATGATTCCTTCAACAGGATAATGCTTGCAGCACTTGCACACAATGCGGCAACAGAAAGCAGTATGCAACGACGGGACAGTCCACACAATACCACGAGAGATGCAACAAGCAGTACGTCAATTTCCATGTTTCGCACAATTGCACGGACATCGGATTTTCTACCCCACAATTTATTTGCAAGATACAATGCAAACAAAAAAAGGCAGCATCCTGCCGCTACCGTATAAAAAGGCATGGAAAAAGACAGCACAACAGGGAAAAATCCCGGTAGGAAAAAATACCTTTTTTTTACAGCGGCAAGCCCCAGCATAACATACACAGACACCGCAACAAGGGGAACAACAAACGGAAATACGGACTCATAATCTAGCCCTGTACGTACATGCCTGTTTTTCATCAATGATTTAACGGCTATTCCAGCCTGATGCTCATACTTGTCAGGAATATAAAACAACGAATACATGGATGACTTGTCAGTAAAATATGCAAGCCTTCGCTCTAAATAGGAATCGTAATCCTTTTGAAAAGCTGAAAATGGCGTTTCTATAGGATTTTTCTGCAACGACAATGCTATTACGTCCTGACAGCCAGCATCATGCAGACAGTCCAATACAGACTGCTCTTCAACGGATTTATCTACAAACAAAACTTTATATCCGCGCCAAATTCGGGAGGCCGGCATTGCCCTGAATACAAAAAGACACAAGACGCACGCAAGAATAAAAAAAAGGAGAGATACATATTTTGCAGAAAAAGAAAGATTCAGTGCCTTCATTAGTTGAGCACACAGAATGCAAGACCAATAAAAAAACCAAGCAGACAGCCAATCACGACTTCTGCTAGAGTGTGTCCCTGCACTTCCTTGATGGGTTTAAACTCTACAATTCCTTTTTCAGCCAGAGTTCGTCCAATTCTATTCAATATGCTAGCCTGAATGCCATTTGCTCGCCGAACGCCAACAGCATCCCGAATTGTCACCAGAAAAAAGCCGAGAGAAAGAATGAAAACATCACTCGATATGCCAGAACGATATCCAATGTTAGTACACAGCGTTGCAACCAAAGCTGAATGGCTTGACGGCATGCTGCCAGTCCGCCACAACATGAGTTCAAACAGTTCCGCAACACTATGAACCTTACCGGAGAACAGTTTTACCAATGTTTTTATGAGCTGGGCACACAGCCAGCTGAAAATGCAAGATAATAAAACTGGATTTGAGAAAAATAAACGTAACTGTTCCCTTGCATTCGCCATGTTTTTATTTTACTATAATGTAAAGTTTTGTCTAGTAGCAAACAATTTTTTTTTGGGATTATTCTACAACTATGGATTTTACAAATTATACGGCAGGAGCAAACGATCAGGGCAGACGGCTCGACAAAATCGTAAAGCACATCTTTCAAAACAACTGCACATCAAACATCTATGCCGCAATTCGAAAAAAACTCATAAAGGTCAACGGAGCAAAAACAAATGCAGGTTATTTACTTACCGAAGGTGACACAATATCAATCGCATCTTTTCTCTTGAACGGCAATGCAGAATCAAGCACCGACACAGCCCCAAAAACGTCAAACAAACCGCAGCAGGAATTTGAGACACTGGTAAAAAATCAGCATGTATGGATTATAAACAAGCCTTACGGCATAAATGTCCATGCATCGCAATCAAGCGGACAGGACATAGCGACAATCGTTGCAAAACAATACAGGGACACAACGTCCATAGCATTTACGCCAGCACCGCTCCATCGCCTTGACAGATACACAACAGGTGTGCTGGCAATATCGCAAAGCCACGAAGGTGCGGTTTGGTTTTCATCGGCAATAGCATCTCATGCAATCAAAAAAACATACATAGGCATTGCCGAAGGAACGCTACAGGCAAGGACCACATGGCAAGACTGCATAGCAAACAGCCCCAGCAGCACATCGACATTTCATACGGTGTCCATATCCCAAGGTGAAAAAAATGCCGTAACACATGCCATCCCGCTTTCCTACGGCACATACAGGGGACATCCAGTAACCCTCATTCAATACACCATTGAAACAGGAAGAAAGCACCAGATACGAATACAGTCAAGCAGTCATGGGCATCCGCTTTTGGGAGACACCGCATATACGGCATCATGCCGAATTACCGTTCCTGCCCCGCACGCCTTTTTTCTGCATGCAATACAACTCACCTTTCCTCAGGACAATCCTCTTTCAATTCCTTGCGTCGTTACGGCTCCACTGCCACAGGAGTTTGAAAGCTTTCTGCAATTTTCCTTGATAAAATGGGATAAAAAACTTATAATCTGAAAAGGAACAGCTGTAAAAACATGAACTTTATTTCTAAGATATTAAGACATGGAATGACCATATATGCTCTTGTCGGTGAAAGCGGAACAGGAAAAAGCTTTAGGGCGAAACTCATCATGCAGAAATACGGACTGGAAGCACTCATCGATGATGGTCTGCTCATTCAGGATGACAAGATTCTTGCAGGACGTTCAGCAAAACATGAAAAAACATATCTTGGAGCTGTCAGGATTGCACTGTTCGATGACAAGGAGCACAGGGATTCCGTTGCCAAAGTAATTCAAAAGAATCACATCAAAAAAATACTCATTCTAGGCACGAGCGAAAAGATGGTTCAGAAAATTTCCATCAGGCTTCAACTGCCGACACCAGAAAAGATAATCAACATCAAGGACATTGCCTCGCAAGATGAAATTCAAAAGGCAATACGGAGCCGAAATGTAGAAGGAAAACATGTCATTCCTGTTCCTGCCATTGAAGTAAAAAAATCATATTCACAGATATTTTCCAATTCCATTCGTGAACTCCTTTCCAAGAGCAAGACAAAATCCATCACTGGCGAAACAAAGTTAACGGAAAAGTCCATTGTAACACCAGAATTCAGCAAACGCGGACGACTGGAAATATCGGAAGCCTGCATAACACAGATGGTCATGCATTGCGTAGCTGAAATGAATGCCGATGTCCAAATAAAAAAGCTGACCATAAAAACCGACAAGCAAGGCTACAGGCTCATACTAACGGTAAACGTTCCATTTGGAAAGCAACTCACGGGACTCATGCACAGCATGCAAAAATACATAACGGAAAACATTGAGCGTCAGACAGGCATCTTCATTGAAGAAGTTTCCATCATCATTGACAAGATTATAGACGGAAAAGCCCAATAGACTGTAGCTACAGAAAAAAAACTTACTGTGCAGCAGGTGCTGCAGAACGGGAACGCTTGCGAGGGAGCTTTACGGGCACTCCATACTCCGTCAGGATTTTCCTAACGGCATATTCAAGCTCCGTTCTCTGAGGATTCATGGGAAGAACATAATTGCGGCATTGAAGCCATGTCTTTTTATACAGCTCAGCAGCAGAAGCCTTGCTCTTGACTTCCAGATTCCAATCAGTCAAATTCGATACAAAATCTCTCAGAACAAAATACAACTTGTCCCCTAACCGGCATTCTGGATTGTTTGCAATATATGCATCCAGAGCCAAGAGGCTTTCCATATATGCTTTTGCATACTTTTTGTCTTCGAGCATAAGGTTCGTTGCAGCAGGTTGCAGATAGGCATACAAATCAGTATCAATTGCACAAGACACAATGTCACGGGAATGCCCACTGTTAATTATCTTAAGGACTTCTTCCGTAAGCCGAGAAGGAGATACGGGGGACAAAAGCTGTGCAGAATTGCGAATTTTCTTTTTTAAGGAATGTGGCAGCTTGCACCCAGTTGTTGCACTGTACTTGACTGCACGAAGCATTCGTACAGGGTCATCAATAAAAATCCTGTCCAATGGAATGACAGGACGAATGATCCCCTTCTTTATATCCCTTACACCATCAACATAATCTACAATCTGCTCTTTACCAGGATCATAATACAGGGCGTTCAGCGTAAAATCTCTTCGCAAGACATCTTCGTCCATTGTGCCAAAAGCATTGCCCACAGAGCCGTCTACAATGGAGCGGAATGTGCTTACTTCAAAAATCTTTTCGCCAAACAGGACATGCACCAGCCTGAAACGCTTGCCGATTATCCTTGAATTCCGAAAGATTTTCTTTATTCTGCTGGGAGTCGCGTCCGTAACAATGTCAAAATCCTTAGGCTTTTTTCCAACAAGCAAATCACGAACAGCTCCGCCTACAAGATACGCTGCAAAGCCAGCATCACGCAGACGCGTAATGACAAATACGGCATCCTTATCTATAGAGTCAAGTGATATTTTATGTTCTTCTTTGGTGTAAATGACAGCTTTTTTTACAGGTCTACCTTTGCTGTCGGTTGCGTATCTGATAAGCACAGTGGAATTATTTTAATAATCTACACAAAGAAGGTCAATAGTAAAATGGCAACAGGCTCCACCATACCGTTCAGCAAGGAATAATACATCCTGTCCTCGTAAGAACCATTTTTGCAAAATAATTCCTCATCATTCCTTCATAAGTAAACCCGCATTTTTCTATGACACGCGGTGAAGCTGCATTAGATGGTCTGACGCAAATCTAAACTTTATGAAAAATGATCTGAAAAACAATTATCTGATATTAAATTTTTCTAAAACATCTTTAAGACCGTTGAAATCAACATTTTCTATACATTCGGAAACTTGTTTATAAAGGTTTCTAGAATGTTCTGGTACAGAAACTTTGGAAAGCTCATCCATAACAGAATCAAGTCCATCCAAATCATACTTTTCAGTAAGATTTCGGACATGCTGCATTTTTTCCAAGAAATCAGTTTCAGAAATCTGTTTTCGCGCAGGAATATCTTTTTCTAAAAAAGCAAATTTTCTTTTGTATCCAAGAAAGTTTTTTATAAACAAGCTGTGTTTCTTTCTTATATCTTCATATTCAGCCTTATCAACATGTCGTTCCAGAATTTCAGCTTTTTTTGACAAGAACATTGCACCAATTAATCGGGATGTACTTTTCAAAGCATGAACTTTTATGCCGTAATCTTTCCAATTTTCCGTTTCAAAAAATCTTTCCAGCTCCGCCGCTCTTACATCAATTGTAGAGTAGTATCGTTTAATTGAGGACTCAAGAAGTTCTGGGCTTCCACAATTTTTCAGCGCAAGGTCCACATTCAATCCTTTTATACGACAAAGCCGCTCCATAAATGGGTTTCCTTTGTTTTTTTCCAAACATTTAGTTTCAAAAGAATTTATAGGTTCCAGATAATTTTTCGGAAGATACTTTTCTATAATATTTTCAAGCTGCATAGGATTAACAGGTTTTGAAATATAATCTGTAAAACCTGCATTCAAATACATTTCTCGAGACCCAGAAATAGCATTTGCAGTAAGCATAATACAAGGCTTGTCCTTGCATTTGTTTTCTTTCATTTTTTGCATACAACGGTACGTCTCAATTCCATCCATTTCAGGCATTCGATGATCAATGAAAATAATGTCATATGTTTTCTGCGCAACCAATTCAAGGGCTTCTTTTCCACTAAGGGCTGTATCCACCTGCATTCCAGTTTTCTTGAGCAATCCTTTGATTACTTCTAAATTCATTTCTGTATCATCAACAAAAAGGAGCTTTGCTTTTGGGGCATGAAGTTTTTCTTTATATGATGAAATTTCACGAACAGATTCCTGATAAATCTTTTCAATACTTCCAACTTCACTCCAATCAACAACAGACTGTTCAATGGCAAACCAAAATTCAGATCCCTTTCCGTATACGCTTTTTACTTCCAGGCTCGAATTCATCATGGCTAAAAGCTTCGTAACAATGCTCATGCCAAGCCCAGTTCCTTCTATAGTTTTGTTTTTGTCTTCTTCAATTCTCTCGAATGGAACAAAAAGCTGACCAAGAGATTCTTCTTTTATTCCTATTCCAGTATCCTTTACATTCACTTTGAGAAGAATTTTATCTTCACTGATTTTTTCAAAGTCCAAAGAAAAAATAACAGAGCCGACTTTTGTATATTTGATTGCATTTGTAAGTAAATTAAGAATGCATTGTTTTATTCGTCCACTATCACCGTACAAAATTTTAGGAAGCCGTAAAGAGTTTTCAATATTTAGTGTAAGATTTTTTTTCTTTGCCCGTTCGCTGACCATGTTGATCAAATCAATCACGAGAGACGACGTTTCATAGTTTTCGGGAATAATACTCATCTTACCTGCTTCAATCCTTGAAAAATCCAAAATTTCATTTACAAGGCGAAGTAAATTGGTTCAAGCAGTCTTAATATTTTCTGCATATTTAAGAATTTCATCATCATCCGACTCTCTCAGTATCATTTCATCCATACCAAGAACAGCATTGATCGGAGTTCGAATTTCATGACTCATATTACTCAAAAATGAACTTTTGGCTTGATTTGCACCTTCAGCCATTTTCAATGCATGATCAAGGGCATCATTTTTTGCAAGGGAATCCCTCATTTCTTCATCAATATTTGAGAATCCTAATCCAACAGCATGAATTATATTATCACTACGATCTTCTTTTTTTCGAACGGCAGCTATTTTCAACATTTCATATTCCTCCCTTCCATTTCTGTTTACAAGATAGCTGAAGGAAGCAATAGCAGACTTGTCCAAATTTATTCGCATAGATTCGGGTGTAATAAATTCAAGGAATTTCTTTCTATAATTGTCAGTTACATATTTTGCTGCATACGATTCAAAAAACTGCCGGAAAGCGTTTTTCTTTCCTACTTGCGATTCACTTCCATACAATTCATTGACCCTGTAACAGATACAGCTGTCTACATCAAGATCAACATAATAAATGCTGGTATAGTCACTTGCCAATGCAGTTATCATGCTGTCCTGTTCTTTTCGCATACGTTCTTGCCTTGCAATTTGTTGCTGAAGGGCAAGCTGTTCTTCGAGTTCCTGCTGCTGCATCCTGTATTCAGCATTAGCAATTTCCTGTTCCATCCTGATTTTTGCATTTTTTTTCGTCTGGATAAAAACAAATGTAAAAAGAGCAAGAAGAACAGCAGCAATAAGGACAGACATTATAAGGCTCCTAAGTATTATGCCATCTGAGATATGGGAAACTTTTTCTCCTATAACACTGTCCCTTATAAGATATGTAAGCATCCAGTTCGTATTGTGAACAGGAATATAGCACATAGAATCCATAATTCCATTGTATGAAAAATTTATTATTCCACTGTTTTGTTCTTGGAAACCTCTTTTTATGTCATCAATGGAATGCCCCTTTTCAAATTTTGCAGATTTTAGGGCTTCAAACAGATTGCCTTCTTTTGCGATACCGCCAAGAACAACATCCGTAAGAGGAAAGCCATTCTTTGTGTAGAGGTTGCAAAATGTAACATGAGTTCCATCTTGAGATCTTTCAACAGAAAATCCCTCTAGTACCTGCTTCATGTTTATTTCAACAAAACATGCAACGAGAACTTCTCCATTAAATGGAAGCCTATCAACTGGAGTGGCAATTACAACAGTATCATTTTTTCCACCATCATCCTTAAGGGAAATCTCAGGGGCAGAAATAGTATTATAGTCAAAATCATAAAGATTTATGTCAGTTCTGTTTCCACGCGATGTATAGATTAATCCGTTTGTATCTACAAATGCAAATTTTTCAATTCCATAAAGTCTCTTTATCCATCTTAAATAAGCAAGGAGGGATTCCGTTGATTCAAGATCCTTTCGTTCCATCAAGCCAAGAGCTATGTCTACATCTGAAATATACTTTGAGAGCATGTTTGAAACAACTTGTTCTCTCCGAGTCGCAAGCTCATCGAGATATAGGAAACTGACATTTCTCACAGCCGCATCTGTATCTTGACTTGATTTTCGGCCATTGAAAATCATGCCTCCAATGAGTATGGCAGCTACAATAAAACATCCGGCACTTAATACCACAACCCATAAGCCTTTTCTAAATTCCATACGACTTCCCATTTAACTTGTTTATCAAATTATAGCATATTTTTTTTTACAAAAAAAGTAGCATCATACAGAAAAAAAACATCTGTAATCTACCTGTAATATTTTTTTTACATTCATCATCCAAAGATAATTGCACAAAGAAAGTTTGAAAAAAATCAAAGGCAATTTTTAAGATTCCCTATAAAACACATCATACCGTACCTGCTGGCAAACATAGTGTCTATGGATGCAGATGAAAATCAGTTTTTGAGGGCTTCTTCCATCCAAGAAAGAACGTCTTTTTTTACTTCATCCCTATTCGTCTCATTTAAAAGCTCATGCTTTGCACCCTCATACAACCGCATGGCAATGGCTTTCATGCCATTCTTCTGGTACTTCTTGAAAAGCTTTGTTACACTCTTGCCAAACAGTCCGACAGGATCAGCATCGCCTGCAATAAGGAAGACCGGCAGGGATTGAGGAATTCGTTTCATGTTCCTGCCAGAATGAATATAGCAAAGACCTTCCAGCATGTCTGCATAAAAACCTGTCGTACAATGGAATGTACACCACGGATCAGATGCTGCCTTTGCAGCAAGCGTTTCATCGCGCGTAAGCCAGTTGTTTTCATACGAAGAGCCGAACACGGTCTTTTCCAACAACGCAGATGTATTTTTTGCCCCTACAAAGCGTTTTGCAACTGCCGAAACGAGTCTTCCGCCATGCACAACAGCACGAGGACCTGCGGTGCCACACAGCACGCATGCATCTATGGTATTTCCGTATTTTTCGATGTAACACTGGGAGATGAACGAACCAAAACTGTGTCCAAACAGCACAACCTTCTTGCCGGGATGGCGGAATCTCAAAAGATCAATTTCTTCCTTTATATCGTCCACAACACGGAAAAAACCTTTTTTGTCTGCAAGATAGCCAAACAAGCCCGTTCCGTTCTTAACGGCAAGCTCTGCAGTTTTGCCATGCCCGCGATGGTCTTCGGCATACAGTGCTATACCGTTCTGTACCAGGAACGAACCAAAGTCGTCGTAGCGAAATGCATGTTCTGTCATGCCGTGGCTCAATACGACCACAAAGCGAATGTCGCCTTCTGGCAGCCAGTGATGAAGAATGTTCTGGTTGCCGTCAGACATGGATATCGTTTCAACATCATAGTTCATGGTACTGATTATAGCACATCACTATCAAAAAACAAGCAATCAGTTGTTCCAATCTCTGCGTCTCCGTTATTCCAATCTCTGCGTCTCCGTTGTTCCAATCTCTGCATCTCCGTTGTTCCAATCTCTGCGTCTCCGTTGTTCCAATCTCTGCGTCTCCGTTGTTCCAATCTCTGCGTCTCCGTTG
>ERZ842401.2309-NODE-2309-length-25637-cov-5.197756_pt1 | contig 25637 bp, 22 predicted proteins | sample MGYA00521270_ERZ842401 | MGnify/ENA primary metagenome ERZ842401 (study PRJEB31892, sample SAMEA3878208) | bioreactor metagenome | biome: Moose rumen | place: Sweden | collected 2011-10 | study: EMG produced TPA metagenomics assembly of the PRJEB12797 data set... | reverse complement strand
AAGAACGCAAAATACTTTATAAACTGTCTGTACCTGTATAACAGCAAAGGGGTGGCGTCAGTTTGGCAAGTGCGAAGTTTGAGTTAAAAATTAAAAGCTTTGAAGGAGTTTGAAGGACTTTGAATGGATTTAGAAGGCTTTGCGAGTTTAAAAGGACTTGCAAGGTCTTTATTTTTGAAATAGAATATAATATGTATGCATGGCGGGATCCTCTGATTGGAGGAACATGCAGTTTAGAATATCAAAATCAGGATTATATCCTGTCATATTAGTGATGGCTTTGCTTTTGTGCAGTTGTAAGTCTAAAGATTATGAGGTCATTCAAAGTACACAATCTTCAGTGCAGGATGTAGATAACGATGACACTTATTTGAATGATGATTATCAAACGGATTTGACTGCAAATGCAGAGATATCTGTTGACGATAGCGTATCTGACGCTCTGTCTACTGGTACCGATCTTGAAGAAGTCTGTATTACAGTTTATGTGTGCGGTGCAGTTAATAACTGCGGAGTATACGAGTTTTCAAAAGGAGCCAGAATAGCAGATGCAGTTAATGCTGCTGGTGGCTTTAGTGATGATGCTGACAGAGAGTATCTTAATCTTGCCATGACAATTTCTGATGGTATGAAGATTAAGGTGCCAACCATCAAAGAGGTACAGGAGCTTAATGCTGCTGAGGATAGTAGCATGCAAACTGGTGATAAAACTACTACGAACTCGGATGCTTTTGTAGTTACAGGTGATGGAACAGCTGTTGATGGAACTAGTGATAATAGCACTGAATCTAGTGAGAGCATAGCTCAAAGCAATACGGGTCTTGTTAATATCAATACGGCAGGGGTTGATGAGCTTTGTACTCTAAGCGGTATCGGAAAGTCAAGAGCTGAAGCGATAATATCTTATCGAGAACAAAATGGATCTTTTAATTGTATTGAAGACATTATGAAGGTTACCGGAATTAAAGATAAAATATTTGAACAGATTAAGGATAGTATAACAGTATAGAAAGCGGGGACAAAATGGCACGTAAAGCACTTGTCGTTGATGACGAAAAGTCAATAGTAAAGGGTCTCAAATTTAGTTTAGAGCAGGATGGTATGGAAGTTGACTGTGCTTATGATGGCGCTGAGGCTTTGGAATATGCCAAAGCCAATAAATATGACATTATTCTTTTAGATGTAATGCTTCCGGAATTGTCAGGCTTTGATGTTTGTCAGGCTATAAGAGAGTTCAGCAGTGTTCCTGTTATTATGCTTACTGCCAAGGGCGATGATATGGACAAAATTCTGGGGCTTGAATATGGTGCCGATGATTATATTACAAAGCCGTTTAATATACTGGAAGTAAAAGCCAGAATAAAGGCAATAATTCGCCGCTCTTCTTCTGCTGAGTCCTTATCAGAGATGGTATTCGGAGATTTAAAGATCAACAAGGAATACAGAAGAGTGTTTGTAAGAGATAAAGAGATAAGTCTTACAAGCCGTGAATTTGAGGTTTTAGAGCTTTTGGCTACTCATTCCGGCAAGGTTTTTTCTCGTGATGAGCTTTTGACAGATATATGGGGTGATGAGTATCCCGGAGATGTCAGAACAGTTGATGTGCATGTAAGAAGACTTCGTGAAAAGCTTGAGTCTAATCCGAGTGAACCCAGATATGTAAGAACCAAGTGGGGCTCCGGATATTATTTTCAGGCATAAATAAGTATGAATCTGAAAAGTGGTATAAGTGATATATTACATAAACTGAAGATAGTCAATGTGTTCAGGAGTTTGCGCGCGCGTATCTTTGTTCTTATCTTTTTGACAGGCCTTATTTCCTGTTTGGTGGTTCACTTTGCAATCATTGCAACTTATGAAGATCGTGCTGTCGCAGTTCGTACAACTGAGGTTCAGACACAGGCTCGTATTCTTGCTGATCATTTGATCACATACGGATACCTTAATGATACCTCATCTGAAGTAGTCGGAGCTGAGCTTGACATGCTTGCCAATCTCTATGACGGGCGTGTCATGATCATTAATGATGATCTCAAAATTATCAAGGATACATACGGAATAAGTGAAAAGAAGACCATTATTTCCGAAGAGGTTGTAAAGTGCCTTAAGCAAGGGGATAATGGTACAACGTCTGTTTATGACGCCTATAATGGTTATATAGAGATTACCACACCTATCACTGACAGCATTGTAACAGAAGATGAAAATGGTAAGAATAAAGAGGTAGAAACTGTAGTAGGCGTTATTTTGATAAGTGTATCTACGGATAATATCAGCAATACTCTTGATATTCTGAATCAGAATGCGGTTTCCATTGAGCTCATAATAATTATTATCATATTTATGTTCTCTTTGTTTGCGGCTAATATTTTGCTTAAGCCTTTTGATAGGATTACGAGTGCAATCAATGACATAAAAGCAGGGTTTACCAACGATGATATATCTGTTCCGGATTATTTGGAAACAGAGCATATTGTTACGGCATTTAATCAGCTCCAAAGTAGGATGAAAAACCTGGATGAATCCCGTCAGGAATTTGTTTCAAATGTCTCGCATGAGCTAAAAACACCTATTACATCTATGAAAGTTCTGGCTGATACACTTGTAGCTATGCCGGATGCTCCAATAGAGATGTATCAGGATTTTATGCAGGATATAAGTAAGGAAGTCGACAGAGAGGCTACAATCATTGATGATCTTCTCTCTCTTGTCAAGATGGACAAGACCGCTGCACAGCTTAATATTTCGACGGTTGATGTCAATGAGATGACAGAAATAATATTAAAGAGACTTCGGCCTATTGCAAGGAAGAACAATATCGAACTGACCTTCGATTCAAGACGCCCTGTTACAGCAGAAATTGATGAGGTTAAGCTTTCTCTTGCAATAATGAATATTGTGGAGAATGCTATCAAATACAATAAAGAATCCGGATGGGTTAAGGTAATACTTGATGCAGACCATCAGTCTTTTACAATCACTGTTTCGGATTCTGGCGTTGGCATTCCGGAAGATGCTACGGATCTTATATTTAACAGGTTCTATAGAGTTGATAAATCAAGATCCAGAGAAATCGGGGGTACAGGACTGGGGCTTTCGATTACCAAGAGCGCAATACTAATGCATCGTGGTTCTATAGATGTTGACAGTGTGCTTGGTGAAGGAACAACCTTTACGGTTACGATTCCTCTTAGCTATGCAAAATAATCATTGTTTTTATTATGATAATGCGGCAGGGAGAATAGAAATCAGATGAGTAGCTATATCTTTTCTCTAAAAAAAAGAATAATGTCTATTGTGAAAAGAAAAGTGGCACTTGTTCTGATGCTTTGTGCCTACGTTGTTATTACTTCATGCGGTAATAATTCTATTCAGGTTGAGAATTATGATACGGCTGCAGATGGTGAAGTAAAAATCTATTATGTTAATTCTTCTGAGACCGGCATAGTAGCAAATGACTATACTCTTACATCTGACACAGAAGATACGGAAGCTGTTATCGCAGAACTTATAGATCAACTATCTCAAAATCCTGATAATCTTTCGTACGAGGCACCGCTTGCAGGGAGAGTTGCGCTTATTGATTACAAGCTTACAGATGATAGTCTTATCCTTAATTTTGATGAATCTTATAATCAGGTTGAACATGTGACAGAGATTCTCGACAGGGCAGCTATGGTGCGTACTCTGACGCAGATAGATGCTGTCAGAACTGTAACTTTTCAGGTCGCAGGTAATTCGCTTACCGATTCTAATGGAAATGTTATTGGAGGAATGACAGAGGATACGTTTATATATAATGCAGGTAATGAGATTAATACCTATGAGAAGGTTACACTTGTATTATATTTTACCAACGAAGAGGGTGACGGTCTTATCAAGGTCTATCGTACAGTTGTTTATAACAGTAATATTTCAATGGAAAGGCTTGCTCTTGAACAGCTTATCGCAGGTCCTAATACTGATGAGGTCTATCCTACTGTCAATCCTTATACAACTATCAATTCTGTAACTGTTAGAGATGGAATCTGTTATGTTGATTTTGATTCTACGTTCTCGACTGAGCCATATACGGTTACAGCCTCGACTGTTATTTATTCTATAGTAAATACTCTTTCGGAATTTACTGATGTCAATAAGGTTCAGATTACTGTTGATGGAAATAAGGACATTAAATTCATGGATAGTCTGAGTCTTTCTACTTTGTTTGAAAGAAATCTGGAGATAATTCTACAATAATTACAGAGGTTAAATATGTTTAAACGTCCGCTATGTTTTGTTGCTATAGCATTCGTAGCGGCTGTCTTTGTTTTCCTTAAATTCTATCCGCCGGATTATTCTGATATCGGCATAGAAAACGGGGAATATATAACTATATCGGGGCGAGTCACTTCCAAAGAGATGGGAAGTGATTTTGACTCGAATCAGGTACAGGTTCTATATATCGAGGAATCGAATAAGGATGATACTTTAGTAAAAGTATACCTTTCGTCTTCATATCAGGATAATTCTGAAACAATTCCACAAATAGGAGAATTGGTATGTATTAAGGGGAAATATTACTCTTTTTCAAGAGCAAGTAATCCCGGTGAATTTGACAGCCGCAAATATTATAAGATTTTAAAAATTGAATATCAGATAAGAGAAGGAACAATTGAATACAGAGATTTTAATCCAAATGTTTTTAAGGAGAAATTATATAGAGTCAGGATGCATTTTTCAAAGGTTCTTGATGATGTTTTTGAAAAAGAAGATGCATCTGTGATGAAAGCAATGCTACTTGGCGATAGGACATCTATGGATGAAGAAATTAAAGGCTTGTATCAGGGAGCAGGAATAATACATATTTTGAGTATTTCGGGTCTTCATATATCAATTCTCGGGGTTGGCTTGTATAAGCTTTTGAAAAAGATTCTTCCGGGAACAGTTCTTGCTGCAATTATATCTATAGCAGTGATGATGTCTTATGGGATAATGTGCGGAATGGGAACTTCTGCAGTAAGAGCTATCATTATGTTCTGCCTTCATATGCTTGCAAATGTGCTTGGAAGGACCTACGACCTATTAACCGGAATAGCAGTTGCTGCAATACTTATTATTATTGAACAGCCACTCTATATCTATCATAGTGGCTTTTTGATGAGTTTTGGAGCGGTAATAGGAATAGGACTTGTACTTCCAACTACGTCATTTGAAAAAAATGCAGATGTTAAGAAGCGTATGGATGAGCTTATAAGAAGTACAAATGGTTCTGCGTTGGGGAACATGCTTATATTCGCGAAGGAAAAGCTATGCCAAGGGGCAATATCAACAGTTAAAGCCTCATTATCTGTATCATCGGTTGTACTACCCGTGCAGATGAATACATATTATACGTTTCCTATATATTCCGTTTTTTTGAATATTCTTGTAATTCCTTTTATGACGATACTGCTTCTTTTGGGAATTATGGTGCTTGGAATCGGAAGTATAAACTGCGTTTTTGCTAGCATTCCCGGACTATTATGCCATATGATTTTACGTATGTATAAGGGAGTTTGCCTTGGCAGCAGGATGCTTCCGGGTAATACGTGGTATGCAGGATGCGCGGGGAATATACAGGTCGTGTTTTATTATACGCTCCTAATTATATATTTAATATTGCATAAGTATATAAAAAGGTATATAAGGCAAAATCAAAATGCACCAAGGAATAGAAATGTATTAGGAAATCAAAATACATTAGAGACTCAAAATGTATTAGAGACTCAAAATGCATTAAAGAATCAAAACGCATTAGAAAATCAAAACGCATTAGAAAATCAGAATATACTTAGGAATGGAACCATAATAAAAGATAGAAATAAAATAAAGTCTAAAAATGTATTTAAGCTTCAAAAGATATTAAAAAATTATATTATAGTAAAACTTCAAAATAAAATTGATTATATTAAATATGGCATATATTTGATTCCTATACTTGCTACGATTATACTTTCGATCCGAATACGACCGGAACTGCGTATGACATTTCTCTATGTCGGGCAGGGAGATGGGATAGTAATAGAGATGAAGAATATGACATATTTGGTTGATGGAGGCAGTACTTCAAGAAATAATGTAGGTAAATATGTTTTGACGCCATATTTAAAGTATGAAGGTATAGGCTATATAGATGCATGTATTATAACCCATGAGGACAAGGACCATATTTCCGGAATTATTGAACTTTTGGAAGCTATGCAAAGTGGAGGAATACATATAGGCAACCTTATCCTCCCGGACTGCGCCAAGGAGTGCAGAAGTGATAATTATAAACAGCTTGAAGAAGCAGCCGTAAATGCAGGAGTACCTGTTTCATACATCAAAAGAGGTGACGAGTTATACACAGGCAATACGGATATATCTATTAGCTGTATAGGCCCAAGCCAAGGCTTTTATTCAGAAGGCGCCAATGCACATTCGACAATTCTTTTCATTGAATATAATGACTTTACAGGGCTTCTAACAGGAGATGTCGAAGAAGAAGGCATATCTGATCTAACGAGATATCTTGGCCAAAACTCTGCCAAATATGACAAAATCACCCTACTTAAGGTTCCGCATCATGGATCAAGATATACTACCGGAAAAGAGTTTCTTGACATAATAAAACCTGCATGTTCCGTGATTTCAGCAGGGAAGAACAATATCTACTCACATCCGCATAGCGAAGTTCTTGAAAGGCTTGATAATATAAATTCCAAGTATTATATAACGTATGAAAGCGGTGCAATTACTGTGGACAGCGATGGTAAAGAAAATAAGCTTTCGTTATATCTGGACGGACAATAATAAAGGTGAAGCGGTGACTTTATTGTGGTAAGATAGTATGGATGAGCTTATTGGAAACTTTTAACAATTATCCTGATTGGGTTATACGTTTGAAAATTTTACGTATTTGGAGGCAATGATGCCGGTTAAGACATCTGAATTTAAAGCTAAGAATAAAGAAATTGCAAAGGATATCAGTTCGGAGAATTTCAGGCATTGCTATCTTGTATATGGAGAGGAAGCTTACCTTAAGAATCAAGTAAGGGATAATCTTAAAAAAGCTTTGCTTGGCATGGGCGATGCTATGAATATGACCGTATATAGGGGCAAAGATATAAAGCCTCTTGAAGTTATCGATATGGCTGAGACAATGCCTTTTTTTGCACAAAGGCGAGTAATAGTTATAGAGGATTCCGGATTGTTTAAAAGTGGCTGTCCGGAATTGGCAGATTATATCAAGTCTCCTTCGGAAACAGCCTTTTTTCTCTTTGTAGAAAGTGATGTTGATAAGCGCAAAGATATGTATAAAGCTGCAAATGCAAAAGGGCTAACAATAGAATGCGATACACCCGATATGGCTGATTTGCGACAATGGGTAGCTAACAGACTTAAGATAAACGGCCTTAAAGTGACGACTGGGACTATTGATTTTTTCTTTGAAAGAGTTGGAACAGATATGTCTAACGCTTCCAATGAGCTTGAGAAAATAATATGCTATTGCTATGGCAGAGATATTGTAGAGAGCAGTGATGTAGACGCAGTATGTGCTAACTGGATTTCTAATCGTATATTTGCTATGACAGATGCTATAGTTGAACATGATAAGAAAAAAGCTATGGATCTTTATTATGATCTATTGGCGCTTCGTGAGCCACCGCAAAAAATACTTTCACTCATACTCAGGCAGTTCAACATTATGTTGCAGGTCAAAGAAATGGCTGATAATCACAGGGATAAAGCATCTATTGCTGCAGCAGTGCATCTTTCACCATTTATTGTCTCAAAGTATATTGGTTGGTCGGGCTCTTATACGACCGCCAAACTTAAGCAGTATCTTGAATTTTGCGTTTCCAGTGATGAAGCCTTTAAGAGCGGTAAACTAAACGATGTTATAAGCGTTGAGATGGTAATTGTAAAATGCTCAGCAGGGCTTTAATGAGAACGTGATGATATATTTCCAGAAGGCTTGACGCACAATAAATTCATCTTTTAGAAAATGAAGAACCCGCCTTGAGTCCGTATTTTAGGGAGAAGGGTTGAGCAAATTCGCATAAAGGCGGGCAGTAGCGACTGTGAAAATATGGCTCTGACCAGGGAACTTTAATAACGGCCGAAAAACTTACACATGGGTTTTGATACGATAGGAAGGAGTAAAATATGGAAAAACCAATACCACAGCAGATTTACAGACATTTCAAAGGAAACCTGTATCAGGTTTTGACAATTGCTGTTCATTCAGAAACAAAAGAGGAGCTTGTAATATATCAAGCTTTGTATGGTGATTATAAGGTTTATGCAAGACCTCTTTCGATGTTTTTAAGCCCTGTAGATAGAGTTAAATATCCGGAAGCAAAGCAGGCTATGAGATTTGAACTGGTTAATCCCTCATCTCCATCATGCAGTAAAAACGAAAACGAAAATGTAAACGTAGGGGTTTTAAAACCGCAGAAATCAGCCTTTGAGTCGGCAACAGACAAAACGGATTATATGAATAAGACAATAGAAGATGAGGCCAAAGAGCTTAACCTTGATCCTAATGTTGTAGCTTTTCTTGATAGCGATTCTGCAAAAGACAGGATTCAGATACTTGAAAGGATCAGACCTATAGTTACGGATGACATGATTGATATTATGGCAATGGCAATAGATGTGGAAGTAGAGCCGGGAGACGTTTATGACAGGTTGTCTGATCTTCGCAACTGCCTTGATACAATTGCGAGATTTGAAACGGAACGTTTGAGATAACTAACTCAAAATTCCTATATTAGAAAGAGGCTGACACTTCCTTCCATGTAGGAAAATCACATTAGGCGTAAAAAACGCTCCCCATAAACAGGGAGCGTAAATTATTTGGATAATTAAAGTCTGACTTCCTCAGGAGCAACCTTTCCTTCATCAGCGAGAGGATCAATAAAGTGAATTTTTCTGAGGAAATTCATAATAATTTCAGAACGATATACTACATGATACATAACAAGAGCAAGTCCAATTCCGCTGACAACATCTATAACTGAATGCTGCTTGATGAACATTGTAGACAGAATTATGGAAATTGCTGCAATATATGAAAAATTTTTCCAGCCCTTACTAAAACGCTTGCTGTATTTGATACTTAAAGCTCCGCCAATGGCATTATACACATGCATACTTGGAAATACATTGGTTGGCGTATCGTACTTATAAAAAATGGCCACGAGACTTGTGAAAATATTGTCCCTTTCAAAATGACTCGGTCTTAGGTACTGTATTGTAGGAAAAAGAGTAGAGATAATAAGGAATAACGTCATTCCCGTTCCAAGGAAAATTACAAATCTCCAATAATCTTCTTTTTCGTATTTAAGTATCGGATAAAAAGTACAGAAAGCAATAAATATAAACCAAAAAATGTACGGTATTACGAATATCTCGACAAATGGAATCATGTCGTCAAGACGGGTATGCATTTCTGTATAGTGAATTACTCTGCGATGTTCTATGTAATTGAACCATACAAGATATATAACAGCATATATAGCTGTAGGAATGGTCATTAGTATGGATTCTTTGATTCTTGTAGATGTAATAGGCTTGCTGTATTCATCTGTTTTTATAAAATTCTGCATAGCTAACCTCTTTTATGAGAAACAGTGCTATCTGGATTATGGTTCGAAAAGGCTTTATCCCAAAACACCATATAAACGAGCCACAATTTACTTTTTATATACAATCGCTTTATCTTCCAGAGCCATGGTAATAGCTTTAGAAGTTACAACTAATACTATACTCGTCCGATTGCTTGTTCGCAAGATGAAACTGGCTAAAAAAATAACGATATTACGCTAAAAAATAGTCAAACATCACAAAGAAAAGCTATTTATTACCAATCACATTATTTAACACAGCTCTATGAACATGTATCGGAATATCAGACCATTAGCTTTAGTTTATGCCCTGAATTTATTATTGTTATATCATCTGATTTTATAGATACTTCACCGTCGGTATGAACCCACATTGGCTTTTGAGTTTTTATATGAACCTGAGAACTTTTTAATGCGTGTATACCTTTATATTTGAAGTGTTTGCCTTTTTTGGAGGAAGGAAGTGCCCTTAGTATGGCCGGTATGGACATATCGCCTGCAGCACAGATGTCAAACATGCCGTCATTACAGTCAGCATTTGGCCCGAACATGAAGCCGCCACCTTCGAACGGTTGTATCATCATTGCTGCAAATAGTCCTTTATTAAGGTGCAGAACATCCCCATTTGAAGTTGTAATATCCATGGCAATTTTATCAGCTGAGAATATCTGATGAAGAGCAATAAAAAGATAGGTGAGTTTGCCTAGGTTTATGGCATTAAGAATCTTTTTTAATTTTGATGAAAGAGCTTCCTCACATACCGCAGCGTCAAAACCGATACCAGCACTAACATCAAAGTATCGTTTGTTTTCGACATCCTCATCATGAAGTCTTGAATATGTGGTTGATACATTATTGTATATGACCTGACCGATATCGGTTGAGCGAAGCACTTTTCCATCTGTAATTCTTTGTATCAACTCATAGGTATCCACATTAAGACCAAGTCCCAAAGCCAAATCTCCGGCTGAACCACCCGGTATATAACCAAGAACAACTTTGTCAAAATCAGTTATGCCGTTTATGACTTCATTCATAGTTCCATCGCCGCCAATTACAATTAGCTTTATAGGATCATTAGAACTTACATGTTTTTCCATCAAAGAAGTTGTAAGTCTCTTTGCATCTCCGGCTTTCTTGGTTGTAATTGCCTGGTATTTAAGACCTGCAACTATAAATCCTTCTTCTAGTTTTTTCCATGTGTAGTAGCCCCTTCCGGAACCTGAACCGGGATTAACGATTACGAAGTACATTTGTGCTCCTCCTACTGCTATATTTTAAGTATATAATTTTTGTGTGCCTATACCATTACAAAATTAATCTTTAAAAATTTGAGTGTCTGTTCAAAAAATTACTTTTGCCATATAGAAATTGATTTATCTATATGATATGATATGCCAAGTGATGCTTAAAAACCAGTACCAAAACGTCGAGACACGAGGTGAAAAAATGTATTCATTGGATGAAGTCAAAAAAGTTGATCCTGAAATTGCCGAGGCAATTGAGGACGAAATGCAGCGTCAGAACGATCATATTGAGTTGATCGCATCTGAAAACTGGACCAGTAAAGCTGTCATGGCTGCTATGGGAAGCCCGCTCACCAACAAATATGCAGAAGGCCTTCCGGGTAAGAGATACTATGGCGGTTGCTATGTCGTTGACAGAGTTGAAAATCTTGCCAGGGAACGTGCCAAAGAGCTGTTTCATTGTGACTATGTGAATGTTCAGCCGCATTCGGGAGCCCAGGCCAATCTTGCAGTACAGTTTGCACTTCTTTCACCCGGCGATACAATAATGGGAATGAATCTTAATCAGGGAGGCCATCTTTCCCATGGTAGTTCTGCCAATATTTCCGGAACATATTTTAATGTCATCCCATATGGAGTAGATGAAAATGGCTTTCTTGACTATGATGAAATGAGAAGACTAGCCATTAAGCACAAGCCTAAGCTTATTATAGCAGGTGCTTCTGCATATTGCAGAATAATTGATTTTGAAAAATTCAGGGAAGCTGCAGATGCGTGTGGTGCAGCTTTAATGGTGGATATTGCGCATATTGCAGGTCTTGTGGCGGCTGGACTTCATCCAAGCCCATTCCCATATGCTGATGTCGTGACGACTACTACTCACAAGACACTTCGCGGACCTAGAGGCGGTATGATCATGTGGAATCAGGCTGCGCAGGACAAATATAAGTTTAATAAGGCTGTATTTCCCGGAATACAGGGTGGACCTCTTGAGCATGTAATTGCTGCTAAGGCTATTTGTTTTAAGGAAGCTCTTGATCCCTCTTTCAAGACATACCAAAAAGGTGTTATAGATAACGCAAAGGCATTGTGTAAAGGGCTTATGAGCAGAGATATTCAGATTGTATCAGGGGGCACTGACAATCATCTGATGCTTATAGATCTTACTAATTATGACCTTACCGGAAAAGAAGTTGAAGCCTGGCTTGACGAGGCGCATATTACTGCCAACAAAAATACAATCCCGAATGAAAAGCAGTCGCCTTTTGTTACAAGTGGCATAAGACTTGGAACACCGGCTGTTACTACAAGAGGAATGAATACTGATGATATGGATCAAATAGCAGAAGCTATTAGTGTTGTGATTAAGAAAAAGGAAGCTGGTATTGAAGAGGCAAGGTCTATAGTTAAGACACTTACTGACAAATATCCGCTCATATAACTCAAACTTTACATTTGCAAACTGGCGTCACAACCCTTTACTGTCTGCACCTGCATAACAGAAAAGGAGTGACGCCGTTTTGATAATTGCGAAGTTTGATTTTGGGTTACAATCATGAGGTAATTGTCAGAATATAATATAAAAATCAAACAAATACCTGAATTCAGAATTGAGCAGCAAATATAAACAGAATATAATAGAAAAAAATAAAAATTGACTTGACAAATCAAGTGCGCTTTTGTATACTATAATCAATCCAAACGAATTAAGGAAGAAAATACTTCGGGGGACCGAAAGAAAGGCAGGTATACTCCAAAAACATAGGAAATATACTATAATTGCTGGAAAGGATGGTACGGACCACCAGAAACTTTAATTTGATTTATGATTGAGAATCAGTGTTATATTATTACAACGGCTTAAGTACATGATTAGTGGTTATGATCAATATAAGTGTCTTGACGACCACAGCTTATGAAAGCAAAAGTGAATGGAACAAGCAGGTTGAGAATTTGGAGGTACAGTCCATTGGGATGTGAAGATGAATCGCAGTTGGTAGTTAATGCTATAGATATTAGTAGTTTAGTTTCAACAGAATGAAGAACGGTGGCTTGAAGAGAAAAGGTCACCGTTCTTTTTTTGCTGTTTTTGTGGTATGATGGATTTAAGTATTGCCATTACTATTTTTTTCGTTTTGGTCTTATTCTTATTTTCAATCAGGGAGGGGGAAGAGATATGCGGGAAGAAAATAATAATGCAGTAATTGGTGAAGACCAGGATTTTGAACAGGGGGATGTTCAGGAAACGTCTAATTGGCAGAAGAGAGAGAATCGTCGCCGTCGCCGTCGTAAATCCCAAATAACAGCATATATTGTGGTTCTGGCTTTTTTTGTAGTTACTCTTGCCGGACTTATTTGGGGAATTAGAAGAGTGTCAGCAGCTGTTTTGAATTATCAGAATACAGTTAAGGAAGTTGCAGCTGTTGAAGAAAACTCCGAGACAGAGGGAATAGCAATTATTTCTCCGGATGATAATGGGGTTCCGCTTTCTTCTGAGACAGATGAGCTTATAAATAGTAGGATAGAAGAGACGCTTCTTTCCATGACATTGGAAGAGAAGGCTGCTTATATATTTTTTGTTACACCTGAACAGCTTACGGGCGTTGATAGTGCTGTAAAGGCCGGATCCAGTACACAGGCAGCGCTTGAGAAGTACACGATAGGTGGGATAGTATACTCATACAATAACATAAAGAGTGATAGCCAGATTAAAGATATGCTGGCAACAACGGCTCAGATGAGTAAATATCCACTTTTACTTGCTGTATCAGAAGCAGGGGGAAGTAAGTCAACAGTGGCAGAAAGCCTTTCGCTTGGTGGTACTACGGCGCCTTTTATGCTTGAAGGAAGTGATGACGCCTCTAATAACGCTAAGGCACTTGGCTCTTATCTTATCAATTACGGCTTTAATATGAACCTTTCCCCAAGTCTTAATCTTTCTGATTCAGAGGAGTCTTTTGGAACGGATGCTATGCTTGTAGCTACGATGTCATCAGCATATATTTCATCACTTGAAGAATCAGGTGTAAGTGCCTGTGCCAAAGCTTTTCCTCTTGCTGTTTCAGATGCTTTGGGCGGACTTGAAAGCAGTGATTTGTCTATAGAAGAGTTACAAAACACAGCTTTTATACCATTTGAGTATGCAATAGATGCCGGAGTTGATGCTATAATGGTTAGCAATATTTCCTGCCCCGCCATTTCGGGAGAGGGTACGCCTTGCAGTCTTTCCGGAGGTGCAATAACCGATACATTAAGAGGTAGCATGGGATTTAATGGGATTGTAATTACCGATTCCATGAATGTACCGGCAATTACAAACTCTTATACATCGGATCAAGCAGCAGTTGCAGCTATTATTGCAGGGGCTGATATGATTTACTTGCCTGAAGATTTTCAAACGGCTTATAATGGAATCCTTGAAGCGGTGAATAACGGGGTTATTACAGAAAGCAGGCTTGATGAGTCTGTAAGACGCATACTTTATGTAAGATATTCATATGAAGCTATGTGACAGCTTCTGATAATATAAATATTTTAAGGAGAAGTACACAATGTCCAGTATATTAAATGAATCACAGAACTTTGATAATGAAGTTTTGTTTTGCAACATTTTCTCTCAAAGGGACAAAAAAGAGCTTGAAAGAATTTTCTTGAAGAACAGAATTTCTTACTACATTGATTGGCAAAAGCAGTCATTATGGCAGAAACTTTTTTCGAGAAAAGGAAGTGATCGCATTAACTGCTTTGTTAAGATTAATCGTAGCGAGGTTGAGAAAGCATATAGTCTTGTTAAGAATATAGAAGGACTTAAATTCAAGGATATAACAGGCGATACAGAGAGAAGAGCAGTTACAAAACGTGCACTCATGGATGAGGCTGAGGATTTGGATGATGAAAAGGAATGATAAAGGGAAAACAAGTGGCAGTTTAAGGCCGGTAAAAACGGCTGGTAACGAAAACGGAAAAGGTGTTTTGAAGCCGGCAAAAACGACTGGTAACAAAAACGAAAAAGGTGCTTTGAAGTCAGTAAAAAAGACAAGTAACAAAAATGATAAAGACGATTTGAAGTCATCAAAAAATACTAAAGCAAAGAAAAATTCAAAGTCGACAAATAATACCGGTAATAAGCAGGATAAAAACACATTAATACCTAATAAAAGCAGATGCCCGGTATCTTCTAAATGCGGAGGGTGCCAATATATTGATATGCCTTATAAGCAGCAGCTCAAGGTTAAGCATGACAGACTTGAGGGGCTGCTTAATGATTTTTGTGATGTCGATGAATTCCTTGGTATGGATAATCCGGACCATTATAGATGCAAGGTTCATGCCGTCTTTACACATGACAGAAAAGGAAATCCTCTTTCCGGAATTTATCAGGAAGGCTCGCATAAGGTGGTTCCGGTGGAGTCGTGCCTTCTTGAAGATCAAAAGGCTGATGCTATTATCGCGACTATAAGAGGTATGCTCAAATCCTTTAAAATCAAAACCTATGATGAAGATTATGGTCAGGGACTTTTTAGGCATGTGCTTATAAGAGTTGGCAAAAATAGTGGACAGATTATGGTCATACTCGTACTGACAAGCCCTATTCTGCCTTCCAAAAATAATTTTGTTAAGGCTCTTTTGAAAGCACATCCTGAGATTACTACTATAGTGCTCAATGTTAATGATAAGCACACCAGTATGATACTTGGTGATAAGCAGAAGGTTCTGTATGGCAAAGGATATATAACGGACATAGTCTGTGGCATGGAATTTAAAATATCTCCGAAATCCTTCTATCAGGTTAATCCTCTTCAAACTCAAAAGATGTATTCTAAGGCTATAGAGCTTGCAGAACTGGATGGAAGTGAGGAAGCACTTGACTGTTATAGTGGTGTTGGAACTATAGGAATAATTGCAAGTAGACATGTAAGGCATGTTACGAGCGTTGAGATTAATGGTGATGCTGTTAGGGATGCTATATGGAATGCCAAGAATAATGATATTCAGAATATTAGCTTTTACAAAAATGATGCGACGAGATTTATGCAGCAAATGGCTGATTCGGGAGATAAATCTGATGTAGTATTTATGGATCCGCCTAGGAGTGGTGCTACCAAAGAGTTTCTGGATGCATTGTTTATACTTGGTCCAAGGAAGGTTGTATATATATCCTGCGGACCGGATTCTCTTGCAAGAGATCTTGGTATAATCACAAAGAATGGCTATAAAGTTGCCAAATGTGTTCCGGTAGATATGTTCTGCCATACCAGGTCTATTGAAACGATTTGTCTTTTGGTCAAAGATGCATGAGGCCGGCAATACCTAATCATATTATCCATCATAATCCAACTTTTTTTTGTATTGACTAATTTTTGTGAGAGATTTATAATCAGAATAGAGTTAGTAGATAGTTTCTTTTCATATAAGGAGATTAGAAATGGGTATGAATGTAGCAGGTGTTTCAAGCTACCATCCCAACACAGGGAAGTGGATGAAACAGTTAATTAGTGGCAAGAAGATTAACTCTGCGGCTGATGATTCAGCAGGCAGCGCAATAGCAGCTAAGCTTCAGAGCACTATGACAACAGCAAATGTTAGTTCATCTAATTATAAGTCACAGATATTAAAAAATAACGTGGCTGATGGAGCTATGAGTGGTATCGGCTCTTATTTGTCTGATATGACATCAAAGAGTGTACAGGCTTCTAATGATACACTTACAAGTGGTGATAAGTCTACGATTTACGATCATATGAAGGTTATGAGTCAGGGAGTATCTTCTCTTACTGATACCACATACAATGAACAGAATGTAATTTCAGATGATACCGCAGCAGCTGTATCTACAAGTAGTTTTGACCTAAGTTCTATAGAGAGTGCAACTGATGCTTTGTATTCGGCAATGGCTGAGAATGGTGCTGCAACTAATGCTGCATCATATGCGTCCAATATAGCTTCTATTACGGCGATTAATACGGCAGCAGCTCTTAGCCGTACGGAAGATGCTGACATGGCTTCTGCGGCAGTAGGGCTTAGCACATCAAAGACTCTTGATCAGGTTAATAACTCGATGATAAAGAAACAGATGGAGGATCAGGAAGACGATAACAAGAAGATATTAGGAGCAAGCTAAATATTTCTACCTAATATGTATTGTTGACCTTTTTGTGATGAAGAAGATATCAAATAATGCAATAACAGATGGCGTAATTTGGAAAGAAATGCTACGGTATTTCTTTCCTCTTTTGTTTGGGACTTTTTTTCAGCAGTTATATAATACTGTAGATGCTATTATCGTAGGAAGATTTGTTGGCTCATCAGCTCTTGCTGCTGTGGGCGGATCGGCTTCGTTGATAGTTAGTTTATTCGTAGGTTTTTTTACAGGATTGGCTTCTGGCGCAACAGTTATTATAGCGCAGTATTATGGAGCCAAGAGGGAAAATGAAGTTACCAAAGCTGTGAGTAATGCAATAGCACTTGCTTTGACAGGCGGAGCTACATTTATGATAGCCGGCATATGGCTGGCTCCTTTTGGCATATACATTCTTAATACGCCTGCAGAAACTGTTGATATGTCTATTCTCTATCTTAGAATTTATTTTGTTGGAATGATTCCTAACCTTATTTATAACATGGGTGCCGGCATATTAAGAGCTGTAGGAGACTCGAAAAGACCTCTTATAGTGCTTATTTTTACAACATTTAGCAATATTATTCTTGATGTTGTTCTTGTACTTTTTCTTAATATGGGAGTTGCAGGAGTTGCAATTGCAACTATCATATGTCAGGTGATTAGTAGTATTTGCATTTTGTATATACTTACCCATCTTGATGCATCATATAAGCTTGATTTGTCCAGAATATCTTTTGATACAAGGATTCTTTTTAAGACGCTTCATATAGGAATTCCGGCAGGAGTCCAGGCAATTATGTACACATTATCTAATCTTGTAATCCAGGCAGCAATTAATTCTTTTGGAAAAGATGCTGTGTCAGCTTGGGCTGCCTATGGCAAGATAGATGCACTTTTGTGGATGATAACGGGTTCTCTTGGAATATCTGTCACCACTTTTGTCGGGCAGAACTATGGCGCCGGCAAATATGACAGGGTAAGGCAGACGGTTAGACAGGGATTTGTCATAACAGCTTTGTTTACTGCAATATTGTCGGGGTTTATGTATTTTTTTAGAATGCCTCTTTTATCTCTTTTTACTACCGAAAAAGATGTTCTTGAATTTGGAGATATCATGATGCGTGCTATGGTGCCGTATTATATTCTGTATATTAGTATAGAGGTTTGTTCGGGCGCGCTAAGAGGAATAGGAAAATCCATTATTCCTACAATTATGACTTTAGTAGGAGTATGTTTCCTTAGAGTCGTCTGGATAATATGTGCTCTTCCGATAAGGAATCAGATAACTACAGTTGTTTATTCATACCCTATAACATGGACAGTTACTTCGGTTATGTTCCTTATATATTATTTTCATACAGCAAAACGCAAATTGAATAATAGATAACTCAAACTTCCCACATCGTTATAGATGCCTAGTTCTGTACAAAAACAGGAAACTGCGTCAATATATCGATGTGGGGATTTTTTGTTTTTATGAGGTTTTACATTATGGAATAAAATTTCGGATTGTGAAAAATGCTAAAATATGGCAAAATTGAATGGAAGCATTTACATTTTGACAAAAAGTCTTGGATCAGTACATTTTTAATCGTTTAGTTATACTGTATTTAGAGCTAAATCTCAGGTAAATACAGCATTTATAGAGCATAGTAAATACCAAAACACTGTATTAGACAGTTGGAAGGAATATTTCATATGGAAGATAAAAATCCAATACAAGTAGCAGATAGATTGTTTGGAGTTATAGAATTCCTGGCAGAAAGAGAGTCTGCGGGACTTATGGAGATAGCTGTTTCGCTTGGACTCAATAAGAGCACCACACACAGAATTCTCACATCACTTCAATATATGGGCTATGTAAAGCAGACAGATGATGGCAAGTATATACTTACCATGAAAATAGTTGAGCTTTCAGGGAAAGTCATGAGCCGAGTTGATATATTGGGACTTGTACGTCCTTATCTTAAGAACCTCATGGAGATAACGGGAGAAACCGTTCATTTTGTAAAAAGAGATGGAAATGAGGCGATATATATCGATAAAGTTGAGGCGCGTACGAATACAATCCAAATGGTATCGCATATAGGTAGTCGGATTCCGCTTTTTTGCTCGGGTGTTGGGAAGGCAATAGTAGCGACATTTTCCGGTGAGGATGTAAGACGAATGTGGAAAGAGAGCAGCATAGTAAAGCTTACCCCCAAGACAATAACGGATTATTTGGATTTTGAGGAGACTTTGTCCAGGGTAAGAGAAGAAGGCTATGCAATTGATGATGAGGAGAACCAGGTTGGAGTAAGATGTGTTGCAACGGACTTGTCTGCTCCTGGCAAACCTGCCGAGTATGCACTCAGTATATCTGCCCCTGTTTCCAGAATGGATGATGACAGGCTTTTAAAGCTTGCAGACTATATGATCAAGACAAGAAATGAGATATTGGAAACGGTAAAACCAATTTTGTGATTTTTGCATGAAAGAACTTACAAAATTCGGTAAAAATTACCCCTCTATCAGTTATTGACATAAGCTTTGGAAAGACTATAATTAAACTGTCAAAATCATTATGCGGAAATATGTTTCACTATGTGAAACTAACATGATATTTTTTATAAGGAGAAAAATTATGAATGCAGTACTTGAAAAGTTCCAGAAAATCGGAATAATCCCAGTAGTAGTTCTTGATGATGCAAAGGATGCAGAAGCACTTGGAAAGGCTCTTATGGAAGGCGGACTTCCCGCTGCCGAAGTTACATTTCGTACTGAAGCTGCTGAGGAATCTATCCGAATTATGGCAGAGAAGTTCCCTGACATGCTGGTTGGTGCAGGAACAGTTCTGACAACAGAACAGGTTGACCGTGCCGTTGCAGCCGGAGCTAAATTTATCGTAAGCCCAGGGCTTAACCCTAAGGTTGTTAAGTACTGTATTGACAAGAATATACCGGTTACTCCAGGAACTCAGACACCAACTGAGATGGAGCAAGCAATCGAGCTTGGCCTCGATGTAGTTAAGTTCTTCCCGGCAGAGCCTGCTGGCGGTCTTAAAATGATCAAGGCAGTCTCTGCACCCTATACAATGCTCAAATTCATGCCCACAGGTGGCATTAACGCAGAGAATGTTAAGGAATATCTTGCATTTGATAAGATTCTTGCATGCGGCGGAAGCTGGATGGTTAAAAAGGATATGATCAAAAACGGTGAGTTCGACAAGATTAAAGATATGGTTGCAGAGGCAGCTGCTATCGTAAAAGAAATTCGTGGATAATTAAAAAGGAGAATTCCAATGAAAGTTAATATGAATTTAAGACCCGAAAAAGAGTGTAAGTTTGATGCTGTATCTCTTGGAGAGATTATGCTTCGTCTTGATCCGGGTGAAGGACGTATTCGTACCGCACGTTCTTTTCGTGCATGGGAAGGCGGCGGAGAATACAACGTAATCAGAGGCCTTCATAAATGTTTTGGTATGAATACTGCTGTTATTACATCTTTTGCTGATAACGAAGTTGGTAAGCTTATGAAGGATTTCATTGAGCAGGGTGGCGTTGATACATCACTCATAAACTGGAAGAAGACAGACGGAATCGGACGCCTTTGCAGAAACGGTATCAACTTTACAGAAAGAGGATTCGGTATCCGTGGTGCGGTTGGATGCTCTGATCGTGCTAATACAGCAATTTCTCAGGCAAAACCTGAAGATTTTGATTTTGATTATATCTTTGGCGAACTTGGAGTAAGATGGCTTCATACAGGCGGTATCTATGCTGCATTGTCTGAACAGTCCTGTGAGACAGTTATTGCTGCAATCAAAACTGCCAAGAAGTACGGCACAATCGTATCTTATGACCTTAACTATCGTCCTTCCATGTGGAGCGCTATTGGAGGACTTGAAAAGGCACAGGAAGTTAATAAAGAGATTGCTAAGTACGTTGACGTTATGATTGGTAATGAAGAAGATTTTACAGCTTGTCTTGGTTTTAAGATTGAGGGCAATGATGAGAATCTTAAGAGCCTTAACATTGAAGGATACAAGAAGATGATCAACGAGGCAGCCAAGACATATCCTAACTTTAAAGTTGTTGCTACAACACTTCGTACAGTTAAGACAGCTACAGTTAATGACTGGAAAGCTATGTGCTGGGCAGGCGGCGAAATCTTCATGTCCAAAGAGTATCCGGGTCTTGAAATTATGGATCGAGTAGGCGGTGGGGACTCTTTTGCATCAGGCCTTGTATATGGTCTTATGACAACAGAAGATCCTGAAGCAGCTGTTAACTACGGCGCTGCGCATGGTGCACTTGCAATGACAACACCAGGAGATACTTCTATGGCATCCAAGGATGAAGTAGAAGGAATTATGGGTGGTGCTGGAGCTCGTGTTAAGAGATAATCCATGCTTATGTGAACTATAGAAGATATTCTCTAATTGTACATAGCTCCTATTAGTATGATCTGGATTTAAATATAATCTCTGATTATAGACAAACCTTTCGATAAAATACTTCAAGGAGATAGCCGGTGGATATTCCTCCGGCTGTTTTCTATTTGGGAATCTTAGATTTTTCATGTAGTAAGGACGGGTTTTAGAAACAAAATGCTGCATTGACTGACAGCAATTTCACTGATAGGATTAAATATGCAGGAGGGAATTGGCTATGAAATTTAATAAAGAGTGGCTTAAGCAAAATTGGGTAGCATATTCGGTTTCTATATGTATAGGTATTTTGTTTTTTGCAATTCTTTTTAATCTTGGAAATATTATTTCAGGATTAAAGATGTTTTATAGCTTTATTTCTCCAATAATTGGCGGAGCAATAATAGCATATCTTCTTAATCCGCTTATGGTATTTTATGAAAAGATCCTTTTCCTACGCGTTAAAAATAATGTAATTAAGCGCGGCTTGTCTGTATTTCTGACCTTTTTTACATTTATACTTGCAATAGTGATTTTGCTTATAGCTCTGATACCTCAGATTGTAGAAAGCATTGCAACTATTATCGACAATGCCGATAATTATGTTGCATCTCTTCAGAATCTTTTGGCAAGTCTTGGTACATCTGCAGATCATCTACAGATTAACATCCATTCTCTTACAGATATGGGCAATAATATGCTGATGTCTTTTACGCAAAACCTACCTGACAATATCAATAGTATAGTTAGTACTTCTGTTAATATAGGTTCCTCGATTTTTAACTTCATAATAGCCTTTATTCTTGCTATTTATTTTCTTAGCGACAAGGAAAATATGGTTGGAGGAGTTACACGCCTTTTGAAGCTATCTCTTACTGACAAGCATTATAAGGAATGGGCTGATTTCTGGAGCCGTTGCAATACTATACTATTAAGATATATTGGTGGAGATCTTCTCGATGCACTTATAGTTGGTCTGGCTAATTGTATATTTATGAGTTTTTCATCTATGTCATATGCTGTTCTTATTTCAGTTGTAGTTGGCGTTACGAACCTTGCACCTACGTTTGGACCGATAGTTGGGGCTGTAATTGGAGCCTTTATTCTTGTTCTTGTTAATCCATGGCATGCATTATGGTTCCTTGTTTTTACAATTATCCTGCAGACTATGGATGGATATGTTATAAAGCCCAAGCTTTTTGGAAATACACTTGGGATTTCAGCTGTTTGGATTTTGATAGCAATCATTGTTTTTGGAAGAATTTTTGGAATTGTAGGAGTATTGCTCGCAATACCGTTCGCTGCGATAATTGATTTTATATATAGAGAACTATTCATCGTCTGGCTTGAGAATCGCAAAAATAAGGTGTAATATATCAATTCGGATGTAATATTTTAGTGTGCTAGCTTGCTTTTGTTTGATCAGCTCGTTAGCACGAGATGGGAGACTTTGATTATTCATGAGACATTACATATATTCTCTGCAATCAGAAAATGATATTGAGAAGATCACAGATGATATCTATGGGCAAGATTTGCTTGAGTCTGCAACATCTGTTGTATTACAGCTATTTGCACCAAAGAAACACAAGGATATATTGCCAAAGTTGGCAGATTTTTTAATTGAGAAATATCCCGATTTGGCTGTAGAGACGACTTTTTTTACTATCAAAGAAGTTGATTCAAGCGGTGCTATGGATGAATCTACATTATCTTTGATGATTCTTGAAAACTTTGAAATAACCGAGGTTGAATATAAGAAATTTGAGGAATTATCGGAAGCTGAACAGGATCCGCTTAGCGGAGTGTATACTAGAACTGAGATAGAAAGGGCATTTAGGAAGTTGGTTGAGGATTCATCGGTATTGAATTCGGCACTTATACTAATGGATATTGATAAACTGGATCAGATTAATGTCGGACTTGGGCATGACGCAGGAGATTATGTCATAAAAAAGACAGCCGGTATAATAAGCCAGATTCTTCGTGATAGTGATATCATAGGAAGATGGGAAAGTGAGAAATTCATGATTCTTGTACGCGATGTAGAAGAAAGCGGAACTGCCAAAATAGCTGAGCGAATCCGTCAGAGTATACAGGAAGGGGAATTTGCGGATGTCCCTAATGTAACCGCATCATTCGGAGCTACACTTATAACTCCGGGACTAAGCATGGATGAAATATTTGATAAAGCGGACAGAGCACTTAAACTGGCCAAAGACAACGGGCGAAACAGATTTGAGATGCTTTGATACAGAAAAGAGGTGCTAGTTTGAAAAAAAAGATAATTGTAAGATTAGTAGTAGCTGCTATCGGAGGAGCTGTTGTTGTGGCGACACCCTATACTTCTTTTGACGAGAATCTTACTACAATTAATGCGCAGGCTGCTACATTTGATTATCATACTGTTTTTGATGCAACATATTATGCGACTTCAAACCCTGATGTTGTAGCTGCGCTTGGAAACGATTCCGAAGTCTTATATCAGCATTATGTTGCAAATGGAATGCTTGAAGGAAGACAGCCGTCGGCTTCTTTCAATGTTCAAATTTATATGTCTAACTATGAAGATCTTCAAGCTGTATATGGAAATAATATAGCATCATATGTTCAGCATTATATTCTTACAGGTAAGAGCGAAGGACGCATAGCAGATCATCTTCTTAGCGGGAAAAGCCTTGTAAGTTTTGATACGCTTACAAATGTTATAACAAATGAAGAGAAAGTTGATCTTTCGGCATGGAATCTGATTCTTGTCAATCATGACAATTCTATAAGCACATCCTATATACCTGAAGTTACACTTTGTGCAAATGGCGAATATATGCATGCAAAGGTCACTCCAATAGTAAAACAAATGATTGCCGATGCTAAAGCTCAGGGAGTTAATCTCTATCTTGCATCAGGCTATAGAAGCGCTTCAAGGCAAACATATCTATATAATAGGAAAGTTACCTATTACAAAAATAAAGGATATAATCAAAGCGAAAGTGAAAGACTGGCTGCAACTGTGGTTAACCCTCCCGGACAAAGCGAACATCAGACTGGGCTTTGCATGGATATAACAGATGCTTCTTATGTTTCACTTACCGAAGATCAGGAAAATACTGCAGGATATAAGTGGCTTTTGGAACACTGTGCAGAATATGGGTTTATTCTGAGATATCCTAAGAATAAAGAAGATGTTACAGGCGTAATATATGAGCCTTGGCATTTCAGATATGTTGGAGTGGAAGCTGCGACGCAGATAATGTCGCGCGGAATTACACTTGAAGAATATATAGCAGAGAATTCATAGATTGTCTTATTTACTCAAACTTCTCACATTGAAAACGGCGCTTGCTCCAGCCAGGATGAGGGGTGTTCGCCGCGAAATAGATGGCACTGCAAAAGTGCCCCTAACTCATGGGAAGTTTGAGTTATTTATGTTAAAAGGACACTTATATATGAAAATCCGTAACAAAAAATATTTTTTGTTGCGGATTTTCTTTTTGTTAGACCAAATCTATGATATACTAAGAAAGTACATGGATGGGGGGAGAGCCTTATGTCATCTAAAGTGTTTGTCCGCAGGGGGCGGAACAATCTAAGAGATGAAAGAAAAGGGAGCTGGCAGATGCCCGTTTCCGTCACCCATAGTTTAGAGGGTGATGATCCGGAAATGGTTGCAGAAGGCGCAAAGCTGCCTGACGATGTTGCTCGCCCATTCAGATTTTCATTGGATTCCCTTCATAGTAATACAGATATAGACAACCTGGCTATTAAAACTGCAGAAATAGATACTAGGTCAGCTTCAAAAGCAAAGATACAAGCCAAAGCAGCTGATGATGTAAAAGTTGTTTCAAACAAAACGCCAAATAAATCATCAAATAAAACTATAAAAAACATTTCAAATAAGGATATTAGACCAGAAGTTGATGAAGCTTTTCAAGCTACTGCAAATGTAGATGCAAAGATAGCAGCGGATAAAGCTTCGAAATCAATATTAAAAACGTTTTCGAATTCATCATTAAATAAAAATTCGGATTCGATATTAAATAGAGTTTCAGACACAGCCACACCCAAAACGACAGTTTCTAAGATGGATTTTGCTGTAGCTGCAGATAAAGAGAATGTTACAAAGATAAATTCTGATAATAGTAGTAATAAGGTTACACAAGGCGATAGAATATCAACAGAACATAATAGAACATCGACAGAACATAATAGAACATCGACAGAACATAATA
>ERZ842401.2308-NODE-2308-length-25639-cov-3.981864_pt1 | contig 25639 bp, 24 predicted proteins | sample MGYA00521270_ERZ842401 | MGnify/ENA primary metagenome ERZ842401 (study PRJEB31892, sample SAMEA3878208) | bioreactor metagenome | biome: Moose rumen | place: Sweden | collected 2011-10 | study: EMG produced TPA metagenomics assembly of the PRJEB12797 data set... | reverse complement strand
GTTTATGCTTATTGTCTTATGTCAAATCACGTTCATATAATATTAAAAGGTGATAATGAAATGCTATCAACAGCAATGAGAAGATTAAACTCACGGTATGCTATGTATTATAATAGTAAAATTCAAAAATTGAAGAAAGGGCTGGAAGGAAAAATAATAGGTCTCACATACTATAATTAAGTGTGTACAAATTGTGAAAAAAATAATGAGGTCCGTCCCCATTATTCAATTCGTCCCCATTATTCAATTTAACAAAAAAGTTCCCTGAAACTGGGATCCTTTGGTATGAACCATTTATTTAAATCGTTTCTATTCTGAAATAAAATTTTTTTAACGAGCAAGTAGTTTTTCTATAGTAGAAAGCTTTGCACACACTGTAAAGACTTTTAGAGCCTCTTCAAGGTCTTCTATCTTTGGATAAGTTGGTGCTATACGGATATTTGTATCATCTGGATCTTTATGGTATGGGTAACTTGACCCAGCGTCTGTAAGTTTCACACCAAGACTCTTACATCTATCAACTATATCTTTCGCTGTCCCCTTCATGCCATAAAATGATATAAAGTATCCTCCTCTTGGTTTAGTCCAGCTTATAAGATCAACACCACTAAATTCTTTTTCAAATGTATCAAGCACCATTTCAAACTTTGGTCTCAAAATCTGAGCGTGTTTTTTCATGTGATCTTTTACACCTTGAAGATCTTTAAAATATGCTACATGTCTAAGTTGATTAACTTTATCATAACCAATAGTCTGATACTTGAGATGGCTCATTATATCTCTTATATTGTTATCAGAAGTAGCAAGCACTGCAAGTCCTGATCCAGGGAAGCAGATCTTAGATGTAGATGCAAATTTATATACTATATCTGGATTGCCTGCCTTCTCACACTCACCAAGTATCTCTATAATATGGTCATGCTTTTCTTTTTCATCATAAAGATAATGTATGGTATATGCATTATCCCAAAAGATTCTAAAATCAGCTGCCTTAGGCTTGAGCCTTGCAAATTTCCTAACTGTCTCATCACTATATACATAGCCATCAGGATTAGAGTACTTAGGTACGCACCAGATACCTTTAATCTTCTCATCACTTGAAACTAATTTTTCTATCATATCCATATCAGGACCACTCTCAGACATAGGGACATTAATCATCTCTATCCCAAATTCCTCACATATGGCAAAATGTCTATCGTAGCCTGGCACAGGACATAAAAATTTAATTTTACCTTGATCCTTCCAAGGTTTCTCTCCCATAACTCCAAAGACAAAGCACTGCATAATTATAGTGTACATGACATTCAAAGACGAATTGCCATAAATAATTATATTCTTCACATCATTTTCCATGAAAGTAGCAAGAAGTTCTCTCGCTTCCTTTATACCTGTGAGTCCACCATAGTTTCTGCAATCCATCCCATCTTCACATATGAGATTAGAATTTTTATCAAGCACAGAAAGTAAATCCATAGAGAGATCAAGTTGTTCTTTGCATGGTTTACCCCTACTCATATCAAGATTCAAATTAAGTTTTTTTAGTTCTTCGCACTCTTTTTCAAGTTCACTCTTTAAGTTTTTAAGTTCATCTTTAGTCAATTCGCTATACTTTTTCATCTCTATCCCCCGATATCATGTTTCACTAATTATTTACAACTTTATAATTCATCAACCAAGTGTAATAATTCATCCTTTTTTGTAACAGAATTAAGTTTCAATCTAAACTTAGTCGAATTTTCCATACCATGCGTATACCAAGCTATATGATGTCTAAGTTCAGTTATGGCTGTGTACTCACCTTTGAATCGAATTGCATCATCTATGTGTCTTCGCATCATGCTTTTAATCTCATCTTTAGTTGGTCTATCAATCACATTACCATTTTCAATATACTCTATGCACTCTCTCACAAACCAAGGGTTGCCCTTAATCGCTCTACCGAGTGCCACAGCATCCGCTCCTGTCTCATCAAGAGTCTTTTTCGCATCATAGATAGTCCATATGTTGCCATTCGCAATGACTGGAATCTTAACTGCCTCTTTCACTTTTCTTATCACATCGCGATGACAGTCACCGCTATATAATTCTGTCTTTGTCCTACCATGAACTGTTATAGCAGAAGCACCAGCTTCCTCCATAGCCTTAGCAAACTCAACAGCATTGATGTGATTATCATCATAACCTATTCTCATCTTGCAAGTTACAGGTTTCTTACCATCTATAACCCTAACCATAGTCTCAACTATCCGAACCGCTAGACTTATATCTTTCATAAGGGCTGCACCTTCACCATTTCTAACCACTTTAAGAACGGGACAACCCATGTTAATATCAACTATATCATATGGCTCCATGACATCGCTTGCAACTTTCGCCATGATTATAGGGTCAGAACCAAAAAGTTGCAGTGCTATAGGTGCTTCTCTTGTATCAGTTGCCATTATAGTTGTATTGCCAGGATTCTTATAAAATATCCCCTTACTACTTACAAGTTCTGTTGTAAGTAAAGAAGCTCCCATCTCTTTCAGAATTAAACGATATGGCAGGTCTGTGATACCTGCCATTGGTGCTACACACACTCTATTCTTAATTTCTACATGACCTATTTTAAACATATCCATGCGGGCTCGCCCCTACGAGGGCTTCGCCCTATACTAAGCCGTTAAATTTGAATTTACAAAATGTAGCTATATCATCAAAAATCTTTTCGTGCTCTTTTTCAAGCCTTGACAATCTATAATTGGCATTGATTTCATCAAACTCTAGATCATCATCGTTTCTACTTATATGTGTGAATACCTCATAGGTAGAATTATCATATATAACTTCTGCAACTCCTCCCACATCTTCTGTCAGTTTCACAAAGACTACTTTAAGTGCATCTTTTACTTCTTTGGGAAGTGTGTCAAGCCGAGGATCTAGGTAATACTTCTTTATATATGAATTAGAAACTATTATTGGTATTAAATTGTTGTTATCGCTGGACATTATTTTGATTCGAGTTCTTCTGCGGTCCTTATAAAATACTTAGGAAAAACTTTCTTCTCAGCAAGACCTTCATTGATATCTACATCAGTAAACTCTCCATCTCTATAAACTATAAGTCTATTTTTCTTGCCTTCAAGTAGTACTTCCACAGCCTTGCATCCCATAACAGAAGCATACACTCTATCCCTACAAGTAGGCGAACCACCTCTTTGAAGATGTCCTAAGATTGTTGCACGAGTTTCTATTCCTGTGGCAGTCTCTATCATCTTAGCCATATCTGCAGAATGTCCTATGCCTTCTGCATTGATTATAATGTAATGTTTCTTACCTTTTTTATTGGCTATGCGAACACGAGTGATGATCTTATTGATATCACCAAATTCATTGTGCTCTGGTATAATTATCTCTTCTGCACCAGTTGATATACCTGTATATGCAGCGATGTAACCTGCATTTCTTCCCATGACTTCAACTATACTGCATCTCTCATGTGATGTACTTGTATCTCTTATCCTATCAACACCTTCCATGGCAGTATTAATAGCTGTATCAAAGCCTATAGTATATTCTGTGCAAGCTATATCGAGATCTATAGTTGCAGGAACGCCAATTACGTTGATAGTACCTTCACTTAAATTAGACATGTCCATGGCTCCTTTGAAAGTTCCATCTCCACCAAGTACAACTAAAGCATCAACACCATCTTTTTTTAGTATCTCTATGGCCTTAAGTTTACCTTCCACTTCACCGAATTCTTTAGATCTAGCAGTAAAAAGTATAGTGCCCCCTCTATCAACTATATCAGATACTGATCTCTTGTCCATCTCTCTGTACTCATTTTCAAGAAGGCCGTTGTATCCTTTTTCAAACCCAAGAACTCTTAAACCATTATTCACAGCACATCTTACAACTCCACGAATAGCTGCGTTCATACCTGGCGCATCACCACCACTTGTTAATACTCCGATTGTTTTAATTCTGTTCATATGTCTCCTTTTACGAGCGCATAAATGCTCGCCCCTACAATTATCCTTTTAATAAAGTCCCAAGGATGTTACGACCAAGTGCCGCTCCTACATTTCCAAGAACTCTTTTTGTCGCTGTATTATTAGAACCAAATATTGTGTCTGTTAAAGTTTTAGTAACTTCTCTGCCCAAAGTGCTTCCAGTTGATCTTGCAACACTTTTTATAGCGGTATTTATCTTTTTATTTAATTTATCTGTTTCTTTTGCCTTAGTTTTTTCTTCCTTCTCAAGTTCCTTCTGCCGTGCCTTAAGTTCTTTTTCTTGCTCTTTAGTAAGTTTCGCTTCGCCCGCCTCTATTGCTGCCGCGCTCTCTTCCACTTTCTTATTTAATATCTCATAAGCCGATTCTCTATCTACATCATCCTTATACTTAAGATAGATATTTGATGCTTTTATGACCTGTTCACGAGTTGCATCATCTATGGTACCCATCTTGCTCTGAGGTGGTAAGATTTTCGCAAATTCTACAATATTAGGAGCTCCTTTCTCATCAAGAAGTGACACTAGTGCCTCACCAGTGCCAAGAGTCTCCAATATCTCAGATACATCTATAGCTTTATTCTCTCTAAAACTATCGCATATTGCTTTATGATTCTTTTTATCTTTGGCTGTATATGCTCTATGCACATGCTGAACTTTATTGCCAAGTTGTTGTAAGATGGTATCTGGTATATCTGTTGGATCTTGTGTTATGAAATATATACCTACTCCCTTAGATCTTATAAGCTTAGTCATCTGGTCTATCTTTTTAAGAAGCTCTTTTGGACAATCATTAAAAAGTAGATGAGCTTCATCAAAGAAAAATACAAGACGAGGTTTATCAAGATCTCCAACTTCAGGCAATGACTCATATAATTCTGATATGAACCAAAGCATAAAAGCAGAATAGACCTTAGGGCTAAGTATAAGTGCCGCGCTATGGAGGATGCTTATTATCCCTTTGCCATCAGAATCTGTCTTTATGATATCTGATAGTTCAAGTTCTGGTTCTCCAAAAAGTAAACCTATGCCTTCCTGCTCAAGAGAGATCATCGATCTAAGTATAGAGTTGATGCTTGGCATGGTTATATTGCCATAAGCCGATGAAAAATCTTTGATATTATTGCCTACATACTCTATCATCTTTTTTAGATCTTTAAGATCAAGAAGAAGTAAGCCTTCATCATCAGCAATCTTAAATATAAGATTTAATATATCAGATTGAGTTTGATTCAAATTAAATATATGAGTGAGTAAGGTCGGACCAAAATTGCTTATAGTAGTCCTTATAGGCAGTCCCTTCTTTCTACTGATCTCAAAAAACTGTGTAGGAAATTTTTGATACTTAAATCCGTACTTATCAAGTGAAAACTTCTCAATTCTTTTCTTCATGTCATCTGTGTTTTCACCCTCTACACACATACCAGCAAGATCTCCCTTCACATCAGCAAGAAATACTGGCACACCCATATTAGAAAAACTCTCAGCCATGACTTTAAGAGTTATAGTTTTACCAGAGCCAGTTCCACCAGCTATAAGACCATGACGATTGGCCATATTGGGCAATATATAGAATTCTTTGTCCCCATCTTTTCCTATAAGAATTTTACCATCTACATACATATTTTTTCTCCGTAAGTTAAAACGAACTCGTTATATAACGAGTTCATCAAAATTACTTTTTCTCTTCTGTCTTAGTTTCTTGTTTGTAATTTGGTTTTTCGTTTTTAAGTATAGCCCCTTTTTGCATCGGTATTCTACAGTTTTTGTTATTTCCAAATTCGACAATTACTGTGTCAGGAGTTATGTCTATAATGATTCCGTAAAAGCCAGCTGTTGTAAGTACACTATCGCCAATGGCAAGAGAATTAAGCATCTCTTGTTTCTTTTTCTCTTCCTTTTTCTGTGGCCTTATCATAAGGAAATACATAATACCAATCAAAAATACTATGTATATAACCATGATGCCAGTTTGTCCGCCAAATAAAGACTGAAGTCCACCTGTTAATAATAATCCCATTTTGTCCCCCTTTATATGAGAAATGATTCACTAAACTTATATTCTATCATAAATAATATCTATTGTAAATAATTTAGTCCTTATCATCTAAGTTTTTAATCTGCCTAAATCTCGCATTGCGAATATATATCTTTCTACCCGGTGCATCACCAGTGACTATGGCTCTAAGTTCTACAGTCTTATCCGTATCGTCAAGCCACATCTCAATTGTCTCAGGCTCTCCATCGCAGAAATCATCAAATGCGTCTACTGACTTACCATTGATATACACTTCTATGGCACAATATGTGTCTGCCGTTGATTCACCATGAGTCTGGTGTGCTACTTCAACAACAAAATAATTTGCTCTAAACTTTGATTTGTTGCTCTTCGGATCAGTAGTACTAAACTTTACATAGGCACCATTACCTTGAAGAGTCATTACGTCGCTCCAAGTTGCTCCACCATATATCTTTACATTGTTAGAACTTTCTGTAAATTTATTTTTGGCGGTTATGAACTTCCTCATCTCACGCCCTGCAACTATGCTGTCAGATGATATGAGATATGTAACTTCTTCTTCAACCATCGCATCGGCTATTATCCCCCAAGAACTCGTAGTAGCAATTGGTCTACTCTCTACTCTCTTCTTTGCGCCCTTTCCATAAAGCGTACTACCAGAAGCTACAAATTTTCCTTTAGGACCCACAGGCATCATCTCGCTATCAGTTCCTAGAGGCAATTTGATTTCTTTCTTGGTTGCATTAATTCTTCGCGTAACTGAATCAGTGCCTACATCAATGTATTTATTGTCATCCTCAAAATCAAGCATCTTACTAGTTGCACTATAAGGCCTACCGCTATTTTTATATACTTGTTGTATCTCTCCATCAACCACCCACTGACCATACTCATTGACTTCTTTATCTTTTATGGTTGTGTTGGTCACAAGAATTCCATTGGCATCAAATCTATAGCACTCACAAAGTCCGTTACCATCGACATCAATCCAGCGCCATCCAGTAGCGAAGCTTCCATCATCGTTGATGTAACTTTTTATGCCACCAAACTCAATAAAATGCCCAGCAAAAGATACACTCTGCATAAGTAGTGACAAAATTAAAATTATTGCTATTTTACTTTTTCTTAAACCTTGGATCTTCATTATATAAATCCATCGCCTCTCTTATCACCTTATCCATATCATAATACTTGTACATGCCAAGCCTTCCCCCAAATATAATGCTTTCTTTTTTAGCAAGTTCTTCATACTTACTATAAAGTGCTTGGTTGGTATCATCATTGACAGGATAATATTTTTTTAAGCCCTTCTTCCATTCTCTAGGATATTCTTTAGTGATGACAGTGCAAGGTGCAATCTCTGATAGAAAATGTTTATGCTCTATTATTCTTGTATATGGTGTCTCCCTATCTGTATAATTAACTACCGCATTGCCTTGATAGTCTTCAACCCCTATAATCTCTTCCTCAAACTCAAGGCTTCTCCACTCTAAAGCTCCAAATTTATAATCATAATACTCATCTATTGCTCCAGTAAATACTACAACGTCACCTTTAAATCTATCTTTCTCTTTAATGTAATCAGTAGATATCAAAATCTCACACCCTTCATACATCTTCTCTATCATCTTGGTATAACCTTCAAGAGGGATACCTTGTTTTATATCGTTGAAATAATTATTATCGTAAGTATAGCGAACAGGGATTCTCTTTATGATGAATGCAGGGAGGTCTTTACAATCTCTGCCCCATTGCTTCTCTGTATAACCCTTTATAAGTTTCTCATATATATCTCTACCAACAAGACTTATAGCTTGCTCCTCAAGGTTTCTTGGTGCATGTTTTATCTCTTTTCTTTGATTGGCTATGATTTCTTTGGCTTCTTGTATAGTAGATATACCCCACATCCTCACAAAGGTGTTCATGTTGAATGGAAGATTATATATCTCGCCTTTATAATTGGCTATTGGAGAGTTGGTGAAACGATTAAAATCTGTGACTTCATTTACAAACTTCCACACTTCCATATCATTGGTGTGAAATATATGCGCACCATATTTATGTACTGTGATTCCCTCTAGCTTCTGATCATAGATATTGCCAGCTATGTGATCTCTTCTCTCAACCACAAGGATTTTAGCTTCTTTATTTTGTTTTTTTATAAGTCTTGCAAGAGTGGCATTAAAGAGTCCAGCACCTACAAGTATATAATCATAATTCATAATTATTCTTCTTCCCAGTTTGTATAGTATGCCTTTACATCTTCATCTTCGTCGAGAAGATCAAGAGTCTTTCTAAGTCCATACACTGCATCTTCATCAGTGACTGACACATAATTCTCTGGTATCATAGTTATATCAGCTTCAAGCATAGGTATACCAGCTTTTTCTATCGCTTCACGACAAGTTGAGAAATCACCTGGTTCTGTAAGGACTTCATATGAATCAGCTTCTTCATTAAAATCCGATGCTCCATTCTCAAGGACAAGTTCCATAAGTTCATCAGAACTCTTTTCACATTCTTCTTTGTCGATTATGATCTGTCCTTTTTCTTTGAACATATAGGCAACTGAACCTTGTGTTCCAAGATTACCACTTCCCTTTGTAAATGCCGAACGGATATTGCCACTAGTTCTATTCTTATTATCAGTAAGAGCACGAACCATGATAGCTACTCCACCTGGCCCAAAACCCTCGTAAGTAAGCTCTTCAAAATTAACAGCATCAATATTTCCAGCAGCCTTCTTAATTCCTTTTTCGATAGTATCGTTTGGCATGTTATTGGCGCGGGCTTTAGCTATAACATCACGAAGTTTTGAATTGCTGTTGGGATCTGGTCCTCCAGCTTTAACCGCTATAGCAAGTTCGTGACCTATAACTGTGAATATTTTTCCACGAGCTGCATCTGCTTTTTCTTTTTTGTGTTTGATATTATTAAATTTACTATGTCCTGACATACAACCTCTCCTTTGTCTAGCGCTCGCATAACTCACGCCTACAGTATGGGCGAGTTTTACGAGCCCCTACAGATTTTTTGTATTCATATGTGATATATTGATAAATTCTTCTGTTTCTCTCTCTTTATCTTTTAAGTTTCTGTACTCTTCTGCATCTCTATATAGTTTTATTCCTATCCATAAAACTACAGAGAAAAATATAAGCCCAACTGTGAAAGCAAGTGCAAGTCTTCCATTCTTAGTAACAAGCGCATAAGCTATAATAAAAAGAAATATAGTTATAATAACTAGAGAAATCCACGCTAGTACTTTGGCTAGTATTTTATTTTTATTATTATTGTTCTCCACGACATTTCGGGCTCATGCCCCTACGACACAATCATCTACGATTGTTTATTCATATTTGCTCTCTTACGAAGAGTTGGATCGAGTATCTTCTTTCTTATCCTGAGACTTGCCGGTGTCACTTCAAGAAGTTCATCTGTGTCTATAAACTCTAGACACTGTTCAAGTGACATTATCTTCTTGGGTACAAGTTTTAGTGCTTCATCAGCCCCAGATGATCTCATATTAGTAAGTTTTTTAGTTTTACATACATTTACTTCTATATCTTCATTTTTAGGGTTTTGACCCACTACCATGCCACTATATACTTTATCGCCTGGCCCAACAAATAAAAGTCCTCTTTCCTGTGCATTAAAAAGGCCATATGCGACAGCATTGCCTGATTCAAAAGCTATAAGTGAACCAGTAGGTCTATATGATAGATCCCCAAGATAAGGGCCATAACCATTATATATAGTATTAAGTATGCCTGTTCCTTTAGTATCAGTTAAGAACTCTCCCCTATATCCTATAAGGCCTCTTGATGGTATAAGAAATTCTAACCGGACAAACTCCCCTTGACCTTTACTCATACCATTAAATACACCCTTTCTCGCAGTTAATTTTTGTATAACTGAACCAGAAAACTCTTCAGGCAGATCCACATAAGCAAGTTCCATCGGTTCAAGCTTCTTGCCGTTCTCATCTTCTTTATATATAACCTCAGCTTTAGATACAGCAAATTCATATCCCTCTCTTCTCATAGTCTCTATGAGTATAGATAGATGGAGTTCGCCTCTACCTGATACCTTAAGGCAGTCTGGTGAATCTGTATCTTCCACACGAAGACTTACATCTGTATTTAATTCTCGATACAATCTTTCTCTTATATGTCTTGAAGTAAGGAATTTACCTTCGGTTCCAGCAAGTGGCGAATCATTGACCATAAAATACATTGAGATTGTTGGCTCACTTATCTTCTGAAATACTATGGGGGTTAGATCGCTTTCATCAGTCAATGTGTCACCTATATGCAAATCATCTATGCCTGTCACTGCAACTATTGATCCAAGTTTAGCTTCTTTTACTTCTTTTCTCTCAAGTCCTTCAAATTCATAAAGCTTAGATATTTTTATTTTTTTCTTTTTATTAGCATCATGATGATTGACTACAACCATCTCCTTGTTTTCAGAAACTATTCCTTGCTCAATCTTACCTATACCGATACGGCCAACAAATTCATTATAGTCTATAGTAGATATGAGAAGCTTGGTTGGTGCTTCTATGTCACCCTCTGGTGGTTTAAAATAAGAAAGTATCATATCAAAAAGTGGCACCATGTTTTCATTCTTGTCTGCAAGATTTAATTTTGCATATCCAGCCTTAGCTGACATATATATAAATGGACAATCAAGCTGCTCATCACTTGCATTTAAATCAAGGAAGAGTTCTAACACTTCGTCTACAACTTCTTCCGGCCTTGCCTCTGGCCTATCAATCTTGTTGATACATACAAGTATAGGAAGTTTTAGCTCTAACGCCTTTGATAACACAAAGCGAGTTTGTGGCATGGTTCCTTCAAATGCATCAACGATAAGTATCGCTCCATCCACCATCTTAAGTATTCGTTCTACCTCACCAGAAAAATCCGCATGGCCAGGAGTATCTACTATATTAATCTTTACGCCTTTATAAATTACTGCAGTATTTTTAGATAAGATAGTTATGCCCCTTTCTCTCTCAAGGTCATTGCTATCCATAACTCTAGTCACCACTTCTTGATTATCACGGAAAATACCTGATTGATGCAAAAGTGCATCTACTAAAGTAGTTTTACCATGATCAACATGGGCTATAATAGCTATATTTCTTACATCATCACGAACTATATTCACTCTTTCCTCCAAAAACTATATGTAAACTCTGTTTTACAACATTAAAAATAAGCAAATTATCTCCCCCAATAATTGCCTTCCATAAATACTATAGGGCACCTCGAAAAACTCCGTTTTTCGAGTGTGTGCCCAGCTGGAACCTTAAATTCGTCGCATTTTATGAAAGCAAGCTTTCAAAAATGCACCCCAAGAGTACTTTGTCGCTTCGCTCGGGCGCTCCTTTTTAGAGGTTCCCTATATATACTTATTATAGTAGACTTGGACTTTTTAGTCAATAAATAATAAGTCATTTTCACAGATTTGCCAGCTTTTTCATAAAATCTTAAAACCTTTTATTGAAAGTGTCACAATATTATATAATTTTTTTATAGGAGGGCAGATAAAGGAGGCGCTTTATGAAAGATAAAGCAAAAAAGAATTACGCCACGAAGATTAGACTAGGCTATGCTCTAAAAATTTTACGACAGCAAAACGGATTGTCTGTCAGAAGACTTAGTTCACTATTTGACGATCTTAACTTCCCTGTTTCTATCAAAACTATCTACAAGTGGGAAAACGACACGATTACTCCCGACATAAAATCACTCAATGTACTTTCTACAATATATAATGTCGGAGTCGAGACCTTCTTTAACGAAAGATCTCACATCCAAGCATTAAGCGATTCTGAATTAAAACTCATATCTTATCTTCACACTGTGAAATCGTTTAAGAAGATGGTTCTCTTACTTGCAAAAATTGATGAGGAGGAAAGTGTTTATGGAAACTAAACTCTCTATAAGACTTAAAACTCTAAGAAAAATCACACACCTTTCTACTGATGAAGTCATAGAAAGATTAAAAGATAACAATCTTGACTATAGTTCACAAAGTCTATACAAATGGGAACAAGGCAATGCTGTCCCTTCTGTAAAAACTCTATATGTTCTCGCTAAAATTTATCAATGTAATATCTCGTATCTTATTGCTGAAAATGATGTTGAATTTAAAAAGGTCAACTCTTACGAGATGACCATACTTAGACTTTACAGATCAGATTTTCTTTTTAGAAGCACAATCAGTCAGCTTATACGATTCATAGATAAGACCAAAGGATAAATTTTTAAAGGCCCCTGTATCTTTTAAGGGGCTTAATGAAGTTATATTAGGTCTTCAATTATCTTAAGAAAATCTTTCACGCCTTCTTTATCTTCTGCAGAAAACGGTATGATAGTACAATCATCGCTTGCCCCTATAGATTCTCTTATAATTCTCACATTGTAATCTACTTCTCTTTTTTTTATCTTATCAAGTTTGGTAGCAATTATAATCGGCTCAAAACCTGTATTCGTAACTATCCATTCATACATCTGCCTATCTTTGTCGCTTGCAGGATGTCTTATATCAATTATCATTATAATCTCTTCTATCATCTCACTCGTTGATAAGTATTTATTGACGAATGTGGCCCAAGCGTTTTGCTCAGAGGCACTCGCTTTTGCAAATCCATATCCTGGCAAGTCTACTATATAGAACTTATCATTCGCAAGATAATAATTGATAGTCCGTGTCTTTCCTGGTGTAGATGATGTATGAGCATAGTTCTTTCTATTACTTACAGCATTGATGAAGGATGACTTCCCTACATTGGATCTCCCAACTAATACAAACTCTTTAAAACTGTGCTTTGGAATCTTAGAGTTTAAGCCCACCACCTTATCAAGTTTTATATCATTTATCTTCATTGCAATAGATTGTTTCCAAATGTAAATTCAAGCCTTTCTTCTCTTTTATAATTATCTAAGGCTATGCTAATTAGACGATCTATAAGTTCTTTATATTTTATGCCCATAGGTTCAAAAAGATAGTAAGATAGAGAGCCTGGTATAGGATTTATCTCATTGGCATATATATGGTTAGTATCCTTATCTATAATAAAATCTATCCTTGAAACTCCAGTACAGCCAAGGTACTTAAATATATCTTTTGCATATTTCTTTATCTCTTCGCCTATTTTTTCGTCTATATCTGCAGGGATTTTACGCTTTAAACTTGCCATGCCTGATTTTGCCCCAACACCTACACTTTTAGTTCCTTTTCCCATTTTTGATCCATTACTAACCTTACCACCTTTACCACCGCTCATATACTTATCAGCAAATGAAAGTATCTCATCATTTCCAAAAGGCTCTTCTAAAGCACTTGTAATCGCATCAAATTTATCACCAAGTACTGCACAATTTATCTCACGCAAATTTTCTATAGCCTTTTCAACTAAAACTATGCTCGCAAAAGAAAAAGCTAAATCAAGTGCATCTCTAAGACTTTCTTTATCTTTAGCCTTCTTAATCCCGATACTTGATCCAAGATTGACAGGCTTTACTATCATAGGATATCCTATCTTTGACTCAAGCATGCTAACTAACTTATCGATATCATCATAATCATTTTTATCAATACGAACTGCATCTATAACAGGTATGCCAAGAGACTTCACATATTCTTTCATAACATACTTATCCATACTAACTCCCGCTGCTAGAACATCAGGTCCAACTACTGGAAGATTTAAAGTGTGCAAGAAACCTTGTAGATTGCCATCTTCGACATTAGTTCCGTGGACAACCGGGAATGCAACATCTATTACTTGGTTTATAGAACTCCAAAAAAATCCACTGCTTACACTTCTGATATAAGTATTATTTTTTTCTTTTACAAAATAGACATTGGTGCAACTGCTTAAAAGTGATTTTATATCTTTATAGTTCTTAGAATCGATTAGCAAGTTTTCTTTTGAAAAATAAAAGTCTCCTTTCTTATCAACATACAAAGGAATGACATTATACTTTTCATTATCCATGTTTTCAATTGTCTGAAGTGCAGATATGATAGAGACTTCGTGCTCTGTCGATCTACCTCCGAAAATCACTGCCACATTCAATCTCATAATTACTCCTTAGCACCTATTCTAATAATTATCTGACAAATCATTTTCAAGTAAGATTACCTTTTTACCTTCGATGCTCTCTCTTACAAAACTTATTGCATCCTCAACTTTATCAATACATATTACTTTTTCATCTGTCATACTTTTTTCAAAGCCATTTTTAAGTGGTATCTTATTGGTATGTCCAACTACTATAGCATAGTCCACTACCTCACCTGCATACTTTGCAAAATCTTCATTTTCAAGATCTTGCTTATCATTAAGTTCAACCATACCAGGTGTTATAATTATCTTTTTATACCCATCAAAGGTCTTTAGTACATCTATAGCGTTTCTTGCACCTTTAGGATTAGAATTATATGCATCATCTATTATAAGATTATCCTTGTCATAACTAAGAAGCTGTAATCTATGTGCCACTGTCTCTATATTTTCTACTTCTTTTATTATATCTTCTTTTCTCACCTTAAGAAGCAATGCATAAGATATGGCCGCCACAAGATTGACTACATTATAATTACCAAGCAGTCTTGTTTTTATCTTTATTTCATCAAAATCATTAATTGTTGATTTAAAGTAAAAAGTTGTTCCGTCACTTCCGCCAGATATATTAGCTGCATAGAAATCATTATCCGGATTTAGCCCATAAAAATATACCTTTTTATTAGTAAAATTATAACTTTCTGCCTCTTCTCTAATTAGCCCATTATCACCATTAAGAAGTATAATACCTTCACCCCATTTGTCTATTATTATATCTTTATGTGACATACTATCTACTAGCTCAAACTTAGTTTTAAGCACATTGTCTATCGTCTTAAATGTATCTAGATGCATGTTGCCCACATCAGTAATTATACATCCATAAGGTGATACTATATTGCATATCTCTTTTATATCGCCAACTCTTCTTGCCCCCATCTCACAGACAAAAATTTCATTTATATTCCTAAGTTCATTTTTTATAGTGAGAGTAGCTCCCATGGCAGTATTAAAACTTTCTGGTGTCATACAAGTTGAATACTTTATCTTAAGAAGCCTATCTACATAATGCTTCACACTGGTTTTTCCAAAACTTCCTGTAATACCTATCGTATATAAATCCGTATTTCTATCTATTATATTCTTAGCCTCATTCATAAAATTTCTTCTGAAGCCATTTTCAATAGGCAATAATATGAGATATGCTATGAAAACTATAAGTGGCGATAGCGCAAGCCCATACATAGCATACTTTAGCCCAAATTCATTTTTATATACCAAAGCAGGAATTAGTGTAAGTATAAAAAATACTGAGCACAAAAAAATGAGCCTTATAACCCTTTTTGTATAAACTAATTTCTTTTTCTGCTTTCTTGGTAAGTTTTCTATAAGAAGTCCAAAAATTGAAATTATAACTACAAAATATGCGGGAATAAAATGAAGCTCATAATAAAGTATAGCTGATATAAGCATAACAAGGTTCATCACGAAAGAAACTTTATTCTTCTTATACCATAGTAGCTGTTGATCAAGATTATAAGAATTAAGTTGTATAATATGCACTTGCGAAAGTAAGGTAAGTGCCATGATAACTACGCAAGCTATCAAATATCTATAGATATACATTAGTTATTCTTGTCCCACTCTTTTATTCTTGAAGTTGCTTTATCGAACTTGAAGCTTATCTCCCCAGTGCTACCATTTCTATGCTTAGCTATAATTAAATTGATAGCATCTTGCTTTTCTTCTTCTTTCGGTCTACTTAAAAACATAATTACATCTGCATCTTGCTCTATAGCTCCTGACTCACGTATATCAGAAAGCTGAGGTTTCTCATCCTTTCTATTTTCTACTTCACGGCTTAATTGCGAAAGTGCTACTATAGGGACATTTAAATCCCTGGCAAGTCCTTTAATGTTTCTTGATATCTCAGCTATCTCCTCCTGTCTTGATTGAAAACCATTTCTACTATTGCTACTATTTCTATAATTAGTCCCTGCATGCATAAGTTGCAGATAGTCGATAAATACTACATCAAGCCCTTCTTTTTTTTGTATCTTCATGCACTTGTTTCGTAGATCCGCTATAGTAACATATGAATTATCATTGATGAAAAGTTTTTTATTCTCAAGCATCCTTGCTGCTTCAAGAAGATCGTTCATCTTCGCATCACTAACTTTACCCGATCTCATATCAGTACTTGATACTCCACTTAAATCAGATAAAATCTTTTTAACAAGCTGTGCCTTTGTCATCTCAAGTGAGAAAAACGCTGCACTCACATTTTCAACACTACATATATTATATGCAAGATTGAGCGCAAATGTAGTCTTTCCCATGCCAGGTCTTCCTGCAAGTATAATCATATCAGTCCTCTGAAAACCTGCGGTCATCTCATCAAGTTGTCTATATGAAGTCTTGACTCCTGTTATGCCACCAGGTGTCTTGATAGCTTCCGCAATATCGTCGAATATTGAAGGTAGAAGCGATGAAGCTTTCACATAACTCTTATCATCGTTGGAAGAACTTAATTTGTAAAATTCGTCCTGTGCTACATTGCAGATCTCATCTGCGGACATTTCACTGCCACTACATTCATCTATTATTTTATTGGATGTCTCTATTGCCTTTCTTAAGATATATTTCTCTTTAATTATATTGCAGTAAGACATCACATTGGTAGAAAATGCTGCATCTTTTAATAAATCTGCAAAATAACTGTCAGAAAGAGAACTTTCAGTTATACCTTCTCTCTTCCTTGCCCTATCTCTTATTCTCTCAACTTTCTTAGACATAATTCTAAGATTAGTCTTCGCTTGGTCTTTTACAGTGATAGCATCAGCATCTTGTCCTTCTAATTTAAGTTCTCCTATGCTATGGAACACTGCGCTGTTCAGAGGATCATAAAACATCTCACTACTTATAGTAGCGAAGACTTCATCGATCACCTCATTATCTTGAAGAAGGCAACCGAGAACTGCTCGTTCGGCCTCTAAATTATGTGGCATCCTATTACTTGCTTTTTCTAGTATATCGCTAGCCATTATATTTCAGTAACCTCCAATTTCATAGTTGCTATGATATCCTTATGTAATCTTATCTTTACATCATACTTACCAATATTTTTGATGCTCTCATCAAGCAATATATCTTTCTTATCAATATCTAATTGTATCTTACCCTTAATTGCTTCTGCTATCTCTTTAGAAGTTATAGAGCCAAAAGTTTTACCATTGGCACCTGCTTTAATTCCTAATGTTATAACTTCTGATTCAAGTGTCAACTTATCATTACTTGCTATCCTTCGTATATTCTCTTCTTTCTTTTCTTCGTTTTTATTTTTTAATTTTAAATTGTTTAGATTTTCATTAGTTGCTGGAAGAGCTTGACCTTTAGCTATAAGCACATTCCTTGCATAGCCATCACTTACTTCAACTATTTCGTCTTTTTTTCCGAGTTTCTTTATATTCTCAAGAAGTACTACTTTCATTCACTATCCCCCTCCTCTTTTTCAGCCTCGTCTATAACGCCCTTTATCGCATCAATAACCTCATCATATGATTTTGCTACGATATCAGCCCCAGCTGAACTTCTATGTCCTCCACCACCAAGTTTCTCCATAAGAAGCTGAACGTTGACATCATCCATAGACCTACTTGAAATCATATATTTATCATCTTCTTTTGTTATGACAAAGCTTGCCTTAATGCCTTTTATACCTACAAGTTCATTGGCTATCTCTGCTTTAGCAACAGACAATTCTATATTACTTGATGCATTTTCAATCTTTGCGATAGCATAGACCTTCTTATAATACTCAGTCTCTGATACTACTTGATTCTTAAGCATCTCAAAATCAGCGTCCACTCTTAAAAGTTTTCTAACTCGATCTGAATCTGCGCCTTTTTTTCTCAAAAATGCAGCCGCTTCAAAAGTCTTAGCTGATGTCTGATAAGTAAAATACTGTGTATCAACTACCATGCCTGCAAGCATAGTGTCACCTTCAAGCGGTCTTATCTTGGCCCTATCATCAAAATATATCATAACATCTGTTATAAGTTCACACGTAGATGATGCTCCAGCGTCTATATAAGATAAGATTGCATCATTAATTGAATTCTTGCCAACTCTATGATGATCAAATACAACGATATCAAGCCCTTTATCAAAAAGTCTCTTTTCGTCAGAGATCTTGCTTGTATTATGATCTACAATTATAAGAAGTGTCTCACTATCCGAGATACTAAGTGCTTCATCACCACTTATAAACATATCTTTACTATAATTATCGCTCTCTACATATTTATTTTTCATCTCTTCTACTGCGTTGGTAAGAGAATTGATAACTATATGAGCATCTTTGCCTAATTGCTTAGCCATGATGTATGCCCCTACGCTTGCACCAAACGAATCAAAGTCACCATTCTCATGACCCATAATTAATATCTGATCTTTGGTATCAAGTATCTCTCTAAATGAAGTAGCCTTAACTCTTGAACGAACTCGCACATTGGTTGTTGTAGATGCAGACTTTCCTCCATAGAAATAAGTCTCTTGTCCTTTTTTGACAACTGCCTGATCGCCACCACGGCCAAGTGCCATATCAATAGCAACTCTTGCAAGATCATGATTGCTCTCTACACTTTTTCCTTCATATCCTACACCAATAGAGAGAGTCAATGGTATATTATCTCCGCCTATGATCTCTTTCGTCTGGTCAAGTATAGAAAATCTACCTTCCATCATCTCTTCAATTGCTTTCTTAGTTGCAACGAAGAAATATTTATCCTTCTCAAGTTTCTTTATAACTCCTGTGTTATATGATATATATCTTGTAAGTTTCCTATCAACCATTGCTATAAGCATAGACGCTTTAGAATCTTCCATGCTCTCTGCAATCTCGTAGAAGTTATCTATATATATAAAGCCTGTGACTTGCTTGTTATCATCAAATTCTTGCTTTAAGTCATAATAATCAGTCTCATCAGATAAGAAAAGCATCGTAAGTTTATCATTTTCATCATATATTTTATATTTCTTTTGATTGCTATCAAGTGAAACTTGCCTTAAGTGAGCTCTATACTTTCTATTCTCAAAAGAAGTAAGTAAGTCCACCTTCTCTTCGCTTATACTCATCAATATGTCTCTATTAAGTTCCACGAAGTATTCTTTTATATTTTTGCCAACTGATATCTTATTGGAAATTGATAGAAAGGCATCGTTAGCCCATAAGATTCTACCATCACCATCTAATACAGCATGAGGAGAGTCCATCTTATCATAATACAGCTTCTGCTTCTCAGCCACCTGTTCCGCTATCTTCATCAGTGATGAATTAAGATAATTAAACTTAACTAATCTAAGATACAAGGCAAAACGAATATAGAAAAAAGTAAAAAGAGCCATTACAAGCCCTGCATTTTTATCAACAAAATACACTACCGTGACCGCAACGATTAGATATATTGCAAGTATGATTGGCCAATTTAGGTATACATATATATTACCTTTTGAATTCAACTTTTTCATAAATATATATTTTAACACATTTTTCTAATAAATACTACTACTTTAAAGGGATTGATTTTACAATTAAAAACTTATATAATAAGTAATATTGTAATTTTTGACTACCCAATAGTAATATGGCTCCAAATGTCAATAACAAAAATCCATATAAGACAAGAGAAGGCGGTTGTACTTGCACGGTATTTGTACCTTATGATTGCAATAACAACTGTCCTTTTTGTGTAAACAAGAAAGAATATGCCGATACATCTAAGTTCAGTGCAGAGAAAATTATAGAAAGCATAAAAACTATAGATGAGATCACTCCACTTTGCGATTTTGTATTTACTGGCGGAGAACCTCTTGCCAATCTCGCATCACTTCAAAAGATGCTCGATGCAGTTCCTACAACACATAAAATCTATATCAACACCACTTTCCCTATTCAACCAAACATCTCCGGCGAAGAGATGCTAGCTTTTGCAGAAAAAAACAAATCTAAAATAACTTGCATCAACATTTCAAGGCATATCCGTCCTTTCGTCGAAGAATCGCCTGATGAACTTGTTGCTAATATACCAACCAAGAAAAGAGTTAATTGTGTCTTATATAGAAATTATGATAAAATAGATAAACTTTATGATTATGTAAAGAGATGGGGCATATACCAGATACCTATACAATTTAGATACGACTATACTGAGACGACGCCTGAAAATCTTTACGATGAAGAGCACGACCTAATACTTCAAGATCTCATGAATCATTTCACTTACATAGGACTAGATGGTTGTAGGATGAGAAATGGTTTCCATTTCAAATATTATATGGAAGAAATAGGCAAATGGGAGCGTATGACTTATCACAAGACTCTTCCATACTCCACTATAGAAGAAAAGGATCCCGAAAGTGGTATCACCTACAATATATTATATGATATACTTATAAAGCAAAATGGAGATTTTCATTCTGACTGGGATAACACCCCACTTGATATCGATAGATATAGAAAGGTAGTCTTCGAACCTTACGATCTAAAATTCTTATATAAAAACGAAAAAGAATGGCTCGACTAGGCCATTCTTTTTTTCTTAATCACAATTAATCATTTCGCTGATTATATATCGTGGTCTTCTTTTTACTTCAATATAGATTTTATATATATATTCACCTATAATTCCAATGCCTAGTAATATCATACCTAGCAATACGTAAATAATAAAATATTTCTTTGAAAAATCTATTGGATAATTCCCTGATAAAACTTTAGAAACAATATTGATGATCCCAAGAACGAATGTCAAGGCTACGATAAACCCGCCTACAAATGCAAAAAAATGTATTGGCACGGCTGTATGGTTAGTAATTCCATTCATAGCAAGAGATAACATCTTAATTAACGAGTATTTCGTTTTACCTTCAATTCGTTTTTGACGTTTGTAATATACAGTATCACTTTTAAAACCTATTAGTGGAATTAATCCTCTTAAATATAAATGATATTCGTTGAATTTTGATAATTCTATAAGTACTTTTCTTGAAAGTAACCTAAAGTCAGCAGCATTATATACTTCTTTAGAGCCAAATAGCTTCATGATTTTATAATAAAGTAGTGCTGTGTGCTTTTTAAAGAAAGAATCAGTATCTCTATCATTTCTTACACCATAGACAACTTCAGCACCATCATTATATTTTTTAATCATTTCGTCTATTACAGTAATATCATCTTGTCCATCGGCATCACATGATATGGTGATATCAGACTTGTCCTTAGCATACATTAAACCAGCAAGCAATGCACTTTGTTGACCGAAATTTCTTGACAACGATATCCCAGAAAAGAAAGTTGAGGCTTGTGATAATTCTTTTATAATTTCCCATGTTTTGTCATTGCTTCCATCATTAACAAAAAGAATCCTGCTTATATCTCGATCTATGCATCCCAAGTCTATAAGCGCACTCAATTTGTCAGCAAATATTTTAGCTGTTTTTGGTAGAACTTTCTCTTCATTATATGTTGGCACTATAATGTATAAAACTGGAGTCTTCATCAATAATTAATCTCCTCTTATTAAAATATTTTAATCACTTATTTTAACTACTACAACATTGTCAAACTGTAATATAGATTCATCGCTCGGGAAAGATTTCAGTTTTTTATACGATTCCTCGCTTCTTAGATATTCAAATTGATAGTATGTTTGCAAGTTCATCTCCATATTGTTTCCAATAATGGAAAGTTTCACTTGAATTGCAACATATAGAAAAATAGATAAAATTTGAAACATTTAAGATTTTAAAGACAATAATATTATAACATATATTTTAAAAATGTCAATAGTTTTTACAAAAATTTTTTAGAAAAATTTTATCGGTATAATGAAAATAAAAGTATAAGAATTTATACTTTATTGATTGGTGCATATTAAATTAATTTGGTTTATCGGAATAATTGTAAATATTTATTATTAATATTATTGATTTTAAATTCTTCAGTTAGTTTTTGATATGCAGTCTTTCCATTAAACAGTTTTCTGTAATAGTTATTAAGCCAAGATTTAATATAATTGATATAACCTATATTTGCATCATCAAAATTTTCGCCTTTCTTTATGTGTCGCCGTATAAGTTTATTTTGATTTTCTACTGTTCCTTTTTGATATGGTTTATAAGCATCACAATAATAAATATTTGTTCTTTTATCACCATAGAATTTTGATTTTTCTAACCCTATGACATTATTAAATTCATGTCCATTATCAGTACTAATCGATTTAAATATTGTTTTAAAATCATCTTTGAAAATATCTTCAAGTTTGTTGAAAACTTTTAACACTTCTTTCTCGGTATGACAATTAAGTAAAAACAATAATGATGCTCTTGTTTTTCTTTCTGTTAAGTTTAATATTACTTTATTTGATTCTTTCTTTCCTTCTATACAATCCATTTCCCAGTCGCCAAATCTTTCCCTTTTATTTATGACATCATCTCTAAAATAGATATTGACTCCAACATTATATCTTTTTGGTTCTCTGATAATTTTCTTGTATCGGACTTTATCGGCACACGGCAAGTCATTAATTCTAATTTTACTAAAATATTTCTTTCTTATATATCTATAAATAGTGCTATAACTTATGTTTATATTTAATGTATCACTTAAATAGTAACTCGTTTCTCTCGGAGAACTTTTATCATACAAAATTTTTGATTCAATATTTTTCATTAAATCAGTATATTTTTTGAATTTAGGTTCATTATAACTTTTCTTTCTATTTTCTTCATATACTCTTTGACCAGCTTTTGCATCATAAATGTTCTTTTCATGCAAATTAGAAGTCAATATTGTTATAGTTCCTCTTTTAATTTCTCTACTTACAGTGCTTTTATTTTTATGTATAGTTTTAGCAATATATGTTATACTACAATTTTCATAAAGCAATTTTTCAATAACCCACCTTTCTTGTTCTTTTAATTGACTGAATATTTTACCCATATATTGTCCTTTCGTGCGATAGCACTTAATAGGTTTTAGGGCTTAAGCCCTAACAAGTCCGTCCGTGTATAGCACGGTGGGGAACTTGCTAAAACAATATACTATAAATTTTTATTAAATGCAATTTATTATTTCTTAATTTTAAATAAAAAAAATAGGCGATGAAAAGTTCACCGCCCAACTTATTATATTGTTTTATTTTACATAATTGCCCATCTCAAATCTATTCGTATCTTTATTATAATAAATTATTCTTTTATATGGCTTCCCATCTTTACTTTTATAACTTCCGATAATCTCTCCTTTTGCAAGTAATTCTTTCGCTTGCTTTAAACTTATTTTAGTAAAACAAGTCTCTTTCCATATTGTATATGGACAATTTTTATTTTTGTAATCTTTATGACTATATGCTTTCTGTGTTTCTATTATATCAGCCCCACATAGTGGACATTTTCCTATAACTTCTGCATTATTCATTGAGGTTTTAAAACTTGATATATTAGAACTATTATTTAAAGTTTTAAGCATCTGCTCTTGTTCTTTATACACCTCATCTTGTAGATCTTTAAGTGATATTTTTCCTTTCCTGACATTAATGATTTTTTCCTCTACCCTATGACATAAATTAGTGCTTTTAAGCTCTTCAGGTACTATTTTTATAATATTCTTACCAAAATCTGTAGCTTTATATTCTTTCTTTTTGCCTTTTGATACTAATTCTATAACTCCAGTATTTATACATTTATTGACAATTTCGCCCATTGTACTTGGTCTTCCAATGCTATATTTCTCCAGAAGGTCTGTAATATTTCCTACATTATATCTTGATTTTGATTTTGTCGTTTCTTCTTTTGTTTCACAAGATTTGACACATATATTATCGTGTATATTAAGTTTTGGTAGTTTTTGGTCTTCTTCTGTTTCCTCTGCTTTATCAGTATTTTTATATAGTTCTTTATAGCCTAAGTCAATAATCTCAGTGCCTTTAGTTATAAATAAGTATTTATCAGATATAAGTGATATAACAGTTATACTCTTATATTTATATGCTGGGAGAAATAGACATAAAAATCTTTTGCACACCTCTATATATACTTTTTTCTCGTCTTCATTTAATGAGGATAAATCAGAAACATTTTCAGTAGGTATTATAGCATAATGATCTTCTACTTTTGAATTATCTACATAATCTTTACTTTTTACAGTATTTTCATTAATTTTTGATGTAATAGGATCATTTATCGCATTTTTAGCACTTTCTATAAATTTACCTCTTATAGACCAGATATCATCAGTTAAATATTCGCTATCAGTTCTCGGATAAGTAGTTAATTTCTTTTCATATAAACTTTGTGCTATTTCAAGTGTTTTATCAGGAGAAAATCCATAGACTTTCCCTATATGTTGTTGTAATTTAATTAGACTAAATAATTTTGGTGCTTTCTGCTCCTTTTCAACAGTATTTATGCCTTTTATAATTCCAGTTTTTCCTTGTATCTCATTTTTTATACTATTAGCATCATCTATAGTTTTATACTGTATTATTTCATTTTTATCATCAATTAGAGTTCCTTTATAGCCCTTATCAAATTCTGCACTTATTATATAATATTTTTCAGGCTTAAAATTCTCTATTTCTAAATCTCTATTTACTATTAAATTAAGAAGAGGTGTCTGACATCTGCCGTAATGTATTGCTTTACCTGTTCCATAGAGCTTTGTAAGTGCTACCGTGTAAGTCATTCCATATTGCCAATCTATAATTTTAAGTGCTTTTCCCTCTTCATAATAACCTCTATAATCTTCATTAGGCTTTAAATTATTAAATGCTGTTTTAATTCCATCTTCAGTTAGCGATGAACACCAAAGCCTTTTTATAGGTTTCTTATTTCCAGCCATCTTATATATCCATTGCTGTATAAGTTCTCCCTCTCTTGCTGCATCTCCTGCATTTATAATATAATCTACATCAGTTCTATTTATAAGTTCTTTAAGAGTTTTGAATATAGCATAAGAGCCTTTTTCATTAAGTACCTTTAAATCTCTTTCTTGGTCTATATGAAATGGCAATAATGACAAATCCCAACACTCTTTCATTTCTTTTCCTAAAATTTCATATGGTTGCTTTTGTCCTACTAAATGCCCTCTTGCCCATCCAACTATATACTCATCATTTTCCATATAACCATCTTTCAGATCACTATCTTTAAGTCCTAAGACTTTTGCTATGTCTTTTCCTGCAGATGATTTCTCTGCTATTACTAAATGTTTCATTAAATTGTTATCTCCTTTTCATTTATAAACATTGAATTTCTTCATTAAGTTCTGTTATCGATTTATATGTTTTATGAGTTTTCGTGCTATGATAAGATAAATTATTATTTTTTTCATCTACAAGAGCAAATGTCGTCTTATCAGATAGCTGTATCGCTTCTCGCACTATTCCCACTTGTTCTTTTGGAACTTCTATCGTGCTGTATAAATTATATCGATCTTCTGTCTTTTCTTCTGTAAATACTACAAGAAAGTATAAAAT
>ERZ842401.2307-NODE-2307-length-25641-cov-17.312984_pt1 | contig 25641 bp, 20 predicted proteins | sample MGYA00521270_ERZ842401 | MGnify/ENA primary metagenome ERZ842401 (study PRJEB31892, sample SAMEA3878208) | bioreactor metagenome | biome: Moose rumen | place: Sweden | collected 2011-10 | study: EMG produced TPA metagenomics assembly of the PRJEB12797 data set... | reverse complement strand
GTCAGGTCGGGAATCGGGTGCGAGATGTCGTCGTTCGGCATGGTCAGAATCGGAATCTGCGTGATTGAGCCTGCCGAGCCCTTGATTTTGCCCGCCCGCTCGTAGAGCTCGGCGAGGTTCGAGTAGAGGTAGCCGGGGTAGCCCTTCCTGCCCGGAACTTCGCCGCGCGTCGTGGAAATCTCGCGGAGCGCCTCGCAGTAGTTCGTCATGTCGGTCATCACCACAAGGACGTGCATGTTCTTCTCGTACGCCAAATACTCCGCCGCCGTGAGCGCGCAGCGCGGCGTGATGATGCGCTCGATTGAGGGCGCGTCGGCGAGCGACTGGAACATGACGACGTTCGAGAGGACGCCCGACTCCTCGAACGACTTTATGAAAAACTGCGCCTGGTCGTACTTGATTCCCATGCCGGCGAACACCATGACGAACTGCTCGTCCGAATTGAGGATTTTCGCCTGTCGGATGATTTGCGCGGCGAGCTTGTTGTGCGGAAGCCCGTTCCCGCTGAAAATCGGGAGCTTCTGCCCGCGGATGAGCGTGTTCATGCCGTCGATTGACGAGATTCCCGTCTGGATGAAGTCGCGCGGGTAGACGCGGGCGAACGGGTTTATCGGCATTCCGTTCACGTCGATTTTCTTTGACGACACGATGGGCGGAAGCCCGTCAATCGGCTCTCCGAGACCGTTGAAGATGCGCCCGAGCAAGCCCTCGCCCACGCGAAGCTCCATCGGCTCGCCCAAGAATTCCACCGTCGTGTCGTTCAAGTCCAGCCCCGTCGTCGAGCCGAAAATCTGGACAATCGCCGTGTCCTCGTTCAGGTCGATGACGCGCCCCGTCTTCTTCGCGCCGCTTTTGTCGCGCACATAGACGATTTCGTTATAGAAAATGTTTTCCGCGCGGCGCACCACAACAATCGGGCCGTCAACGGAAGAAATCCCTTTGTATTCAACACCTTTCATCACGCACCCGCCTTGCGGTACATCCGCTCAAGATTCCCCAGCTGCTCCTCCAGCCGCCCCTCAACCTCGTGCAGTTGCTCCAACTTGTCGTTCGGGACGGACGACTTCAAGCGCACGATTTCGTCACGCACGGGGAGCGACGTGATTTTGACGAGCGGCGCACCCGCCTTGATGACGGAAAGCGCACGCGTATAAAACGCCATGATAAGGAGGAGGATGTGCACCTGCTTTTCTGGCACGGAATACACATCTACCGCGTCAAACGCGCTCTGCTGCAAGAAGCCGTTTTTAATCATGTCGGCGACCGTAAGCACGATTCGCTTTTCGTCGGGGAGCGCGTCAGGTCCAATCAAGCGCACGATTTGCTGCAATCGCTGCTCGTCCTTCAAAAGTTCAAGCGCACTCAAACGCACTTCTGCCCATCTAGGGTCAAGTTTATCCCACCACTCGCGGATTTCTTCGGCATATTCAGAATAGCTTTCAATCCAGCCGATTGCAGGATAATGCCGCGCGTTCGCCAATTCTCTGTCCAATGCCCAAAAACAACGGATAAATCGCTTGGTGTGCTGGGTGACTGGCTCAGAAAAATCGCCGCCCGGAGGAGAAACCGCCCCGATAACAGAGACGCTTCCTTCCTCGCCGCACAAAGCGTTCACTCGCCCCGCCCGCTCGTAGAATTCAGCCAAACGAGTGGGCAAATAAGCGGGGAAGCCCTCTTCGGCAGGCATTTCTTCCATTCGACCAGACAGTTCTCGCAACGCCTCTGCCCAGCGCGAAGTCGAATCAGCCATAATCGCCACATGCATTCCCATGTCGCGGTAATATTCTGCGAGCGTGATTCCCGAATAGAGCGAAACTTCACGCGCCGCAACGGGCATATTCGATGTATTTGCGATGAGAATCGTTCGTTCCATGAGCGAGCGACCAGTTCGCGGGTCAATGAGCGTGGGGAATTCGGTTAAGACATCGGTCATTTCATTCCCACGCTCACCACAGCCGATGTAGACAATCAAATCAGCGTCGCACCATTTTGCGATTGCGTGCTGAGTCATCGTTTTCCCAGTGCCGAATCCGCCTGGAATTGCCGCAGTTCCTCCCTTTGAAAGCGGGAAGAACACATCGATGACGCGCTGACCCGTAACGAGCGGCTGGCTTACCGTCAGTTTCTTTTGGTACGGGCGCGGGCGGCGGAGCGGCCAGTAGTGCGAAAGCTTGATTTCCTCGTCGAGCTCCGTGGTCGCAATCACGTCGTCCACGGTGTATTCGCCCGCACCTTTGAACGTCTTGAGCGTGCGCCCGCGCACCGTGGGCGGCACCATGATTTTGTGCCGAATTGACGCCGTTTCCTGCACGTAGCCGAGCACTGCGCCCGGCGCAATCGCCGCGCCCGCAGAAATCCCGTCGGCAGCGTCCATTTTCCATTTCTTTGCAACGTCAATCGGCTCGGTGCGCTCGCCCGGAACAAGGAACGCGCCCGAATGTTCGTACATCGCCTCAAGCGGACGCTGAATTCCGTCATAAATCGTGCCGACAAGCCCCGGTCCAAGGCGGAGCGAGAGCGGTCGCCCGTTCGATACGACTTCCTCGCCGATTTTCATGCCCGTGTCGTCTTCGTAGACTTGAATCGTCGCGCTCCCCGCGTTCTGTCGGATAATTTCGCCGATAATTTTCTTTTCGCCCACGTCAACCACGTCGTACAAGCCACATTCTTCCAAGCCCTCGGCGTAGACAATCGGACCTGAAATCCTTGTGATTTTTCCAATTATCGCACTCATTGTGGTAATGTTCCTCCAAACAAATGCGTGGCAAGTTCCTCGGAATATTCGTCCATAATTTCCCGAAGAATCTGCTCAATCGTAAGTCTAATGCGCACGGTTCCGTCCTCGCTTTCAAGAATGATTCCTTCGTGAATGTTGTTTCCGCGCACCGCTTCTTCGCCCGATTTTTCAAATGTCGTTTCTTCAACAGAAATCAAGGAAATTTCGGGAAAATCCAAAACCGTTCGCACCTCGGAATCTGAAAGCCCAAACGATTTCGCACGGAATTTCAGTTTTGCGTTTTTGGATTTCTCGCTCAAAAGAAGCACGACTTTTTTGCATTTTTTTTCTATCAAAGACAGCCGTTTTTCTTTGCCAAGATTTTTGAGATACTCGCCGAACGCACCTATCACGGAATCAGCGTAAAATTGCACCAAAAAACGCGCTTCTTCAAGCGGCAACGCGCTTTTTGCGTTTTGCTCATATTTTTCGATTCTCGATTTGTATTGAGATGCCAATGTTTCGCCAGCATCTTTTATGCGCCCGTCAACGCTGCTCAAAATCCGCGCACATTCCGCTTCCGCGTTTTTTTGGATTTTTTCCGCTTTTTTTCGAGCATCCGCCTCGATTTCTTTGTCGAGGATTTCGGTAGACCGTAACTCTTCCATTTTTTTTCCGTTTTTCGCTAGACCGAGATTCCAACCGCCTCGCGGATTGCGTCAGAGAGGGATTTTTTTCCTTCAAGTCGCCCGTGAATCCCCGGAACTTCAACAATCAGCGGATACTGCGCACCGCGCTGCCAAGAAAGCACTTCCTCCTCAAGAAGCGCGGACACAGCCTCCGTTAGAACCAGAACTTTTGGACGCTCAGACGACGGAACGCCCTGCACACCGCCTCGTCCTGTAATTCGATTAAAAGCGGCAAGTGCCTCCTCTCGATTTTGAGCCACGACACCTTGCACACCGACGAGATTGAACGCAATCACAAGTTCCCGTTCGCCAATGACAAAATATTCCAAAACGTTCTTCCTAAATTATATTATCTTTACAAAATGATGATGAGAAGCGCGACCAAAAAGCCCCACAAACAAATGCCTTCTGCAAGACCAACGAACGGCAACGCTTTTCCTGAAAGTTCCGCGTTTTCACTCATTGCGCCCATTGCCGCCGCACCGATTTTGCCGACTGCCATGCCGCCCGCAATACAAGCAATACCGACTGCGACTGCTGCAGCAATGTACTTAATCATGCTGCCTCCAGAAGCCGCCGCCGAAGCGTCCTGAGCCGCCGCCGTTGAAACAAACGCGACCGTCAGCGCAACAACCAATGCAAAAACCCGCTTTTTCATTTTTTATACTCCTTAAGAAAATATTTATTTGAACTCGAACGCAAACGGTTTGAATTCGCGTCCAGTTTCGTTGAAAAATTTGGAAAAGAATTCGTAATATTGCAAACGGATAACTTGAATCGCCACAATCATGCCTTCAAGCACAACAACGATTCCGTTTCCCACAAGCAACACCGCGATTCCACCCACGCCCGCAAGTTCCGTGAGCGTGGAAATGATAAGTCCAAGAACGGCGTGTGCCAACGCAAACGCGCCCACTCGAATAAAACTAATTGAGCTCGAAAGATAACTGATGACCGTTTCAAGAACTTCTACCACGCCCTCGATAACCGCACCGCCGAGTCCATTTTCAAGAACAGGGCGTTCTCCAGAAACAAGACGCGAAAGCGGTTCCGAAAAAGCCGTGCAAAAAAGCGTCAACGCGATAATCACCCAATCGTAAAGCGCAGGCGCGTGAGAAAAAAGCGCGATTCGGAGCGCGAAAACAACAACGTACCAAAAAAACGCCGCTCCAGAAATCCCCGTTTTTCCAAAAATCGCTTTGCCCGTTCGTCCAAGCGCAAATTGATTTGCAATGTTCACGATAATTCCGATTGAATTTATGAAAAATCCCACCGCAACCGTAAATCCAAAGAACAAAAACATATTCAAAACGGATTTTTTTCCTTCGTTCGGCATTAAATGCAAAATTTGGTCGCGCGGAGAGCCAAAAAGACTCGTAATCGCCCTTGAAAGGGGACGCAAAATCTCCTCGTTTCCAAAAAACTCGCCAGTCAAAATGCCCATAATCGTGCTTGAGATTCCGATTGCAATAAAAATCGGAGCGAATTTTCCCCAGCCGCCGACTTTTACGACGTTTTTTGCCATAAGGATTCCGAGGAGCAAAAAGACAAGCCCTTGCCCCGCGTCGCCAAACATGATTCCGAACAAAATCGTAAAGAAAATTGCCACAAGCGGAGTCGGGTCGATTGAACCGTAAATAGGCGAGCCGTAACTCAAAATGAGCCGCTCAAACGCGCCAACGATTTTTCCGTGCTTCAACTGAACGGGCACTTTTTCCTTTCCGCTGATGACGGACAAAACCTCGTGCGGTTTGTACACGCGCACGGCAACGCGATTTCCTGTTATTTTGTCCAAATCCAAAAGAGTTTCGTTGCACTCGCTTTCGGGAAGCCAGCCTGTGATTCTGTAAACGAGTTTCGTGGATTCAAGCGCGTTTTTTGTTTCTTCGATTTGAGATTTGACGGAAAAAGAAGCCATCAATTCCAAAAGCATTTTTTCGTGCGAACGGGCAAAATTGTTCTTTTCTTCGTCCAAAAACGCAATCGATTTTTCCGCTTCCAACAGTTGCTTTTTCAAACTTTCAAGAACATCGTCTGGAACTCCCTTAAAATCGCGCGGAATTTCAAGATTCGTAAAGCCGAATTTTTTTAACTCCGAATCAAGCGAAAACCGCGCCCGTTTTGAAGAAGCCACGAGAATTTTTGATTGCGCTGCCACACTTTCGTCAGAAAGCGAAACGATGACGCACCGCCCGCCGAGTTCCGATTTGAGCAAAGGCAATTTTTCAATGTCGATTCTGCCGATTCTAAGCGACAAAAAAGAAATGTGGTCAAGTTCTTCAAAACTCACTTTTAGATTTGCAAACGAATGTGCTTCTTCGCTCGCTTCCTTTGCCCGTCTTAGGTTTTCCGCCGCCTCGTCAACGCGCGTTTTCAAAGAATCCACGGAAGAAAGAATGTTTTTTGCGTTTTCCTTTGTTTTTTCGTCAAGTTCCTTTGCTTCAAAAATCAGTTTTTCCGCTTCGTTTCCAGACGGAATCGAAACGCCCAAAAATTGACACGCCGATTTTAACGCGGCAAGCGTGTCCGCGTATTCGTTCCCTTTTTTTTCAACGACTTCGATTGTTTGAGCCTTTTCTTGATTTTCCGAATCGTCCGTTTTGTCTTGAGATGGGCTAGGCAGAACACTTCCCGCGTCGGCTTTTGACTGAAACTGAAAATTCCGCCTTTTTCCTAAAAATGAAATGACCGTGTTGACATCATCTTTGAGAACCATGAGTTCAACGAGTCGCATTGGTGTAGTTCTAGCCATTTTTTCACCGCCCCTTATTTTTCCGCCTCGTCAAGAAAAGACACCACGCGGGAAATCTTTTCAGAATCAAGACCAAGCCACAAACCTTCCGCGACCGAACGAATTATGTCCAATTCTCGCTGCTTCAATTTGAACCAAGAAATCAAACTCGTAACACTCATCGGATTTTTGTGAAACAGCACCGAATAACGCCTTACAAGTTCGCGATTAAAGGCGCGCTCAATATACGCAGGCTCAATTTCCCACACTTCGCCATCTTCGTGCGGATTCAAAAAGCGCGCAAATTTCCATTTTTTCCACAAATCGAAATTTTCAATATCAGTTTCGAGAATTTCGAGTGCGTCAAAAAGAAGTCCATCTTTTTCAAGAAGTCCGCCGAGCGGCAACTTTTCTTTGATTTCCGAAGGATTCATTTTATAGTAGACTTTCAAACGGAGAACCCACAAAATGCACGTTGCAGTAATTTCAAAACCGACCGATTTTTTTGCGTCTGCTCGTTCCGCTCTTGGAATTTTTTTGACTGCTTTCCACAATTCTTCAAAATACTGAAAATCAAGCCGTGAATCCGCGTTGCGCTGCCCGTCAATTCCCGGGATTTTATCGTACCACGAAAGACTCGAATTTTGGGTCATTTTGGAAATATCTGGCCAGGATTTATAATCAAGCATCGAAAACTCATGCGTATCAACGATATTCGGAAGCGAACTTTCTCCAAGGTTTAACGCCGCGCCAATTTCTTTGAGATTGTCGTAATCGTAAAAATGAAGCAGGGCGAAAAAAACAGGATTTGGACGCGAAAAATGATGAACAAGCGAAGTAAACGAATCCACAAAACGCATTTCCGATTTTTTTTCGATTTCCTTTGCAAGCAAACGTTCGGGAACGTTTGGCACGTCCGCCTGAAAAAGAATAGAGTAAAGTTCACGAAGCGACCGAGCCGCAAAAAGTTTTGATTCACGCCCGCACACAAACGATTTTGAAAGCATACCGCACGCTTTTGCGTTCACAAAAGCCGTCGCCGCGTCGCCGCTCATCGCTCCAAAGCGTTTTTTTGCTGCTATTCTTTTTTTTTGTCCAAACATTCAGCCAATTCCTTTTGAACGATTCTTATCCGAATATCCGAAACCGATTTTTCTCATTTACGCGAACAAAACGCCGTCTAAAAAACGCCCAAAAGCCTCAACATCTATTGTTAAAGAAGAAATGCGCTTTTTGAAATCTTCCGATTCTTTTTTGACTTCCAAAGAAATCTGCTCCGACTTTGCTGAAAACTCGCTTTCTTTTTCAGAAACCATTTTTTCAAACTCGGCTCGAAATTTCTTTTCCGTTTCCGCTTTTGCCATGCTCACTTTTTTGTCGGCTTCAGCCTGTGCTGCTTGAATTATCGCCTGCGCGTTTTTTTCAACTTCAAGCAAGTGATTGATTGTCTTTATTTCTTCGCGTTCCGCCATTTTTTTGCCCTTTTTTGATTTTGATTTAGACCGTTCCCGTTTCTTCTGCAAGGCGCAAAGCGTCAAAAACGTCAGAAGGAGAAGAGAGTGAACACAGTTTTTCTATAAAACCTGAAACTTGAAGAACGGTCGCAAGGGATTTTAAGACTTGAATGTGAGATTCGGTTTCGTCTTTTGCGCCCAAAATCAAAAACACCACGCGAACGGGGCGACCGTCAAGGGAATCCCAATCGATTCCTTCGCGACTAATGCCGATTGCGCCAATGCTCCCCGCTTTTATGCTAGAAACCAAAGCGTGGGGAACTGCCACTGATTCCATAATGCCCGTGGACATTGCTTTTTCGCGTTCCAACAAAGCAGAAATCACTTCTGCTCTGTCAATTTCAGAAAAATCCGAACGCTGATTTTTCATTTTTTGAACAATTTTTTCAACAAGTTCCTCAAGAAGTTCGTCTTTTTCGCTACTTTCAACGGGAACTACAATTGTTTCTTTTGGAAATATTCGCTCAAGACTCATACTCACCGCCTATTGTGCGCTTTCCGTTTGAACTGGAATCGACTCTGTGGGGTTTTCTTCTTTTGTTTCAACTGTTTCAGAAGCCACTGGCGAAGCCACCACCGTTTCGCTTTCCGCATTCATTGTGAGCGTTTCAGACGTTTCAGAAGATTTTGATTCAGCAGCAGGCGTTTCCACCGAAGACTCTGAACTCGCCGAAGTTTCTGAAGCACTTTCGGGCACTTCGGGAGTCGTGTCGTTTTTCCACCATTCGTCTGTTGAAGTTGCCGAAGAATCAGGAAGCAATCCCGCTTCCGCCGCCGCTCCCGCAAGGTCGTTTCCAGTAGAAGGCTTTTTGTTCACCAAAGCAAGGAAAAACGCCGTTATAAAAAACAAAACAACAAAAACAACGGTCGTTTTTGTAAGCACCGACGCAGAGTGAGAGCCGAATGCAGCAGAATTTCCGCCACCCAAAAGACCTCCCATGCCACTGCTCTTTTGGTCTTGCACAAGAACCAAAAGAATCAAAAGGACGCACACAATAACAAACGCTACCAAAAGAACTACACCAATAGCACCCATATTTACATTCCACTCCAAAAATATCCGTTCCCATCATTTTGAAAACGCAACGGATTTCAACATATTATACGAAAAGTCAGACAAACTCAACCGCTAAAAAACGACTTCCTGTCTTTTTTTTATACTGATACCGAGGAACGAACTTTGAGCGAGTTGAAATGACTGCTTGTTTTTACTGGTGGTTTCGATAAACTCAACCACCGATTTTTTGCACAATTTTAATTCCAGACAAAAAGGTCGGCACAATTTCGCTCGCCGCCAGAAACGTCAATCGCTTGCCCCGTGCAAAACGAATTGACAACGGTTAGAAAATAAATCCACTCCGCAGCCTCGTCTTCGCTCATCCATCTTTTTAATGGCGTTACGTCCATGATTTTTTTCCAAAGAGCGGGATTTTCCATGACCGAGCGATTTGATTTTGTGGCAACTCCGCCAAAGCAAAGCGCGTTGCACGTGGCTTTGAATTCGTTTGCAAGGCGAATCGCGCAATGTTTCATGTAGCCCACAACGCCCGCTTTGCTTGCCGCGTAAGTGGCAAATTCGTTTCCGCTCAACGCGCTCACGGAAGCGTTAAAAAGAACGGATTTTATGGAACTTTGAAAAGCGTATTTTTCGGTTACTCGCATTGAGCCAAGCAGATTCACGCGAATATCATCGTCGAGTGCGCTTTGAATTCCCGCGTTATTCACCAAAATCTCAACGCACTCGATTTTTGGAAGCGAAGCAACATCAACGATGTCGCAAACAAAATGGTTGTAATTTTTCGCGCCCTCTTCAAAAGGTTGTATCGCGCTTTCTTTTTTGTCGAGTCCAAAAACGGTGTGTCCACGCTTCAAAAAAAGCCTTGAAACGTGAACTCCAATTCCGCTCGAATCCCCCGTAACAACAACGTTCATGCGCGTTTCTTTTCAAGAAAATCAAAATAATCGATTCCAACGTTTTCTTTTTCCCAACCACAGACGATTTTGTATCCAATGCCAGAAAAAATGACTTCGCACAAAAGTTCAAAAAATGCTCCGATTACGGAACAAATCGCAACTTGCGTCCATGTCCACCCAAAAAAGATTTTTGAAACGACCGTGGCAAATACCAAATTATCAACAAGTTGAGCGACAAACGTTGAAACATAAGAGCGGAGCGCAAACGACCCAAATCCATTTTTAGAAAGCGATTTTCCGATTGCGCCGTTCAAAACCGCGTTCACAACGGACGAAACCAAAAAGGCAAGGCTCGAACCCAAAACAACGTACCAACTTCCGCCAAACGTTGCATTTAGTGCGTCGTTTACCAATTTGTTTTCAGAATCGTAGAACGCACCCCACATTCCGGGGGACAAACTCAAAAGCGCAAAAATGGCGCACACGACAAGATTTATCAAAAGCGACAAAACGCTCACTTTGATTGAAGCCACCGCGCCCCACCGCTTGCAGATTACGTCCATGCACAAAAACATAATCCAACTAAAAACAAAACCGCAATCAAGCGCGAGAAAACGAAAATTCACGAGTTCTTTGTTCGCCATCAAATTTGCGCAAACGAGCGAAAGAATAAAAACGGAAACGGTAACCGACGGAATTGAACGAAGGAGGATTTTGTAATCGTCCAAAAGATTTTTAAGAAATGAGAAATTTCTTTTCATTTTTTTGCCTCTCTTAAGGATTTTCATTTTTTTAGCGCAGGAGTTTTTGAGGTAACATAAACTGCGCTCGCTCAAAAAAGCAAAAAAGAATACGATTTTGCGCGGATTTTTTCAAGAACCTTAAAATCGTTTGCACAGCGCGAAATTTAATTGTAAAATAGGCGTAACAATTTTTTATTGGAGCGACGAAATGAAAGAAGCGGACGAATTGTACGAGCAACTTCAAGGAATGTATGAGTTTATGCAAGAAAGCGGCGTTACCGAAGACATCGAAGGCGCGATATTTGAATACGAGGATTGTGTATCCGAAGAAGATTATGCTGCATGGTTAAAAAAATACGAGTATTATAAATGAGCAAAATCCGCCAAGCAAAAATCGAAGATATTTCAGATATAAAAAGACTTTTGCTCCAAGTCTGCAACGTCCACAATAAAATCAGAAGCGATTTATTCAAAAAAGACGCAACAAAATACACAGACGACGAACTTTCAAAAATAATCGAAGAAAACGAAAAAACGCCCGTCCTTGTTTTTGAGGACGAGGGAACAATTCGTGGCTACCTTTTTGCGATAATCAAAGAAACAAAAGGCGACAACGTGCTTTTGGACAAAAAGGAATTCTACATAGACGATTTGTGCGTTGACGAGCATTTCAGAAAAAACGGAATCGGACGACGTTTGTACGAACGCGCCCTTTCTGACGCAAAAGAGGCGGGTTGCGATTTTGTAACGCTCAACGTTTGGGACGGAAACGAAAAAGCCCGCCATTTTTACGACTCTTTAGGCTTAAAGCCCCGAAAAACGCTACTGGAAAAAGCCATTTTGTAAAACTGGCTTTTTCGACTCCGCTCAACTACAAAAATGCTAGAAGCGGTGGTTGAGCCTGTCGAAACCACCAGTTTTTTGTCATTCTGAGCAGAGCGAAGAATCTCGTTTACAGCAAAAAACTAAGATTCTTCGGTCGTGTTGTGTCCTTTAGAATGACACAATTTTATGGTTACGAGTCAGCCGCTTACAGTCCTCTCGCCCACTGATATGTGCTCAAGTATGGGTCTGGCTTTATGGCAGATGGCGTTGTCCATACTTCGTCGATTAAACCTTTTTCGTTGATTTTTCCGATTCGCACTTGCTTGTAAAGGTGTTGATTTCCGCCGTCAATCGTAACAACGCCTTCGGGAGCAACAAAACTTAAGCCCTTTGCTGCCATACGAACCGCCTCTACGTCAAAACTTCCCGCTTTTTCGCACGCGGCAGCCCACATATACACGGCAATGTAGCCCGCTTCAATCGGGTCGCCCGTCATTTTGTCTTCGCCATACGCGCTTTTGTAATCTGAAACGAATTCTTTATTTCGAGCAGTTTGCGTCGTTTCGTAATAATTCCACGAAACATAATTCCCCGAAAGATTTTTTACGTCCATTTTGGCAACTTCTTCTTCCGCAATCGAAAAACTCATAACGGGAATAACGTCGCTCGAAATCCCCGCGTCTTTTAAGGCGGCAAAAAATGCCACATTCGAGTCGCCGTTCAACGAATTCAAAATCACGGACGGATTTGTTTCCTTGATTTTTGAAACGATTTCCGAAAAATCCACGCCGCCAAGCGTAACGTATTCTTCGCCAACGCACTCGCCTTCAAGTTGCGTCAGTTGCGCTTTGATGATTTTGTTTGCCGTGCGCGGAAAAACGTAGTCGCTTCCCACCAAAAACATCTTTTTTCCAAACTTTTCAGCGCAATAATCCACCGCAGGAATAATTTGTTGATTTGGAGAAGCACCCATGTACATTATATTTGGACTTGCTTCCATTCCTTCATATTGGACGGGATACCACAATAATCCGTACAGTTCTTCAAAAATGGGCTTTACCGCCTTCCGAGAATCGCTCGTCCAGCACCCAAAAACTGTGGCAACTTTTTCGTCTGAAAGAAGTCGGCGCGCTTCGCTTGCAAACATATTCGAGTCCGAAGCACCGTCGGCTTCCACTGCAACGATTTTTTTTCCAAGAACGCCGCCTTTTGCGTTGATTTCAGAAATCGCAAGCAGTTCCGAATCGTGAACGCCGCGCTCGCTGATTTCCATTGTTCCAGAAAGAGAATGTAAAATCCCCACTTTTATGACATTTTCGTTTTTCTCGCGGCAGCCCAAAAACAACGCGGCTACCCCCGCGAGCAACGCAATTTGTGATTTTTTCATTTTTATTTTTCCTCCAAAAATCATTCGCTTTTTTTCCAAACGACTTCATACGTCGTCATTTCGCCCTTTCCTTTTACGTTACAAATAATCGGGTCGCTGAATTCGATGTTGCTTCCGACGAGTTTGTCGAACACGGCTTTTGAAACGCGGATTCCGCCAGGCGAACAATTGCTTTCCATTCGGCTTGCCGTGTTTACGGTGTCGCCCCAAACGTCGTAAATGAACTTTGTTTTTCCGATTACGCCCGCCGTAACAGGTCCGCAATTTAATCCGATTCTGATATTGAATTGAATTTGACTCGATTTATTGTACGAGGCAAGGTCTTCGTACATTCCCTTTGCAAACTCAACCATGATTTTTACGTGATTTTCATTTGGAGTTGGAACGCCACACGCCGCCATATAAGCATCTCCAATCGTTTTGATTTTTTCAACGCCGCTTTTCTTTGCCCGCTCGTCAAAACGGCTAAAAAGGTCGTTTAACGCACTAACGATTTCTCCCGCCGTGTGTTTGCTCGACGTGTTTGTAAATCCAACGATGTCAGAAAAAAGCAACGTAACGTCTTCAAACGCCTCGCCGATTGAATGAAAATCGTCGCGCAATTCGTCTGCGATTTTGTCGGGGAGAATCGAGCGCAAAAGCCTGTCGCTCTTGTTTTTCTCGTCGCGCAGTTCCTCCGTTCGTTGCCGAACCATTCGCTCAAGCCGAATATTCTCAAGACGGGACGCACGGAGTTTGAGATAAACCGCGCCCGCCGCCGAACCTGCCACAAAAACAAACGCAAAAATCCAAAAAATCGGCATTTGCCAAAAATACGGTTTTTGCAAAAAAAGTACGGCGGATTCTTGCTCGCTTTCAAAACCGTCAGCGTTTATTGCCTTTACAAGAAACGAGTGCCTTCCTGGACGAATATTCGTATACGACACAACTCGTCCCGTTGAAGCGGGGCTAAAATCGTCTTCAAAATTGGTGAGTTTGTGCGTAAAACAGATTCGCTCTGGAGCATCAAAACTGATTCCCGTATACTTGATGTCGATTCTCTTTGTTCCGGGCTTCAAAATGATTTCCCCGCGAACGTTGCGACTTTCCATGTTGTCAATTTGCACGGATTCAATGTGAACAAGCGGCATGATTGGATTTTCGCGCACTTTTATGGGGTCATACACGGCAATTCCGTCAACCATGGTAAACCAAAGTCGATTGTGCTTATCGCAAATCGAAAGCGCGGTCGAAGTCGGTCCGTCAGAATCCAATCCGTCGTTTCTGTTATAAAATTGAACGTTCACAGATTTTCGTCTGCCAGAAGCGGTTTCCGAAATTTCAGAAGCGGAGGCAGAGGAGATTCCGTAATTACTCACAAACCAAACGTTTCCCGACGTGTCAAAAATCGACTGAAAAACGCTGTCAGTTCCAAGTCCATTTTCAGAATTGAGGGATTCAAAAGAAGGTGGCGTAATGCGCCGCGAATCAAAAGGCGGGCAGCGCGTAATTCCGCTTCCCGTACAAATCCAGTAAGCACCGCTGCTATCTTGCGAGATTTTGAAAATGACGTTTCCGATTAGCCCGTCGTCGCTTGAAAGATGCGCAACGATTTTTTCGTCTTTCATCAAAAAAATTCCGCCGCCGTCTGTTCCAATCCACACGACTCCATTCGTATCGCGGTAAATGCACATAACGTATTCGTTTTCAAGTCCTTCGAGTTGCTTGAAATTGGAAATCGTGCCGTCCGCGTGAATTATCGAAAGCCCCGTTGTTGTTCCGATGTAAAACTCATTCGGCTCGGTTTCGAGCGCGACTCGAACTTTGTTTCCAACAAGCCCATTGTCCGTGTTCCAACTTTCAATGTTTTTTGTGCGCGGATTGTATTTAATTTGCCCAGGTTTTGTATAGCAACTCACAAGGATTTGCCCGTCTTTTGTAACGCCCACGTGCCGAACGCGCAGCCCTTTTGAAAAATCGGTAAGAAAATTGCTTTGCTCTTCGCCAGACTCGTTAAAACACCGAATGCCGTTATCCGTGCCAACCCAAAAAAGTCCGTCCGCGCTCTCGGCAATCGCATTTGCCGTCGCGCCGAGTTTTGTTACTTTGAACTTTCCGCGAGAGAGTTTTCCGATTCCGCTTCGGTCGGTTGCAACCCAAATATTTCCTTCGCGGTCAGAAATGATGCGATTTATGTTCGCGTGTCCGAGCGCACCGCTTTTATATTCAACAAATATTCCGTCGGAAAGAACGACAAGTCCTTTTTCTGTTCCAAACCAAATCGAACCGTCCGAAGAAGAAAAAATCGCGCCCGTTGGAACGGAGTCAAGAATCGTTCCCGTTTTAATCGGCGTTACGACTCCGCCACGAACGTGTACGATTCCGTCGTTTCCGAGCGCAATCCAAAATCCGCCTTGCCTATCTTGCGCGATTGCCGTAACAAAATATTGCCCAAATTGCTCAAGTTCTGGCAGATTTCTAAAAAGTCCGTCGCTAAAAAGAAAAAGACCTTTTTCGTTTGCCGTAACGAGCCAAACGCGCCCTGCGGTGTCGCAAAAAAGTTGAGAAGCGATGATTCCTTTTGAGACCGTTCCCGCCTGAAATTGCGGCGTAATCAACCGCCCGACTTTTGTAAGGTACACAACGCCCGCCGCCGTGCCAACCCACACATTTCCCGAAATGTCTTCGCAAAGCGCACGAACGGAATTATTCGGAAGACCATTTTGCGTGGTGTACATTTTGTTTCCGTCAACGCTGATTTTTTGAAGTCCGTCATCGTTTGAGCCGAGCCATAAATTTCCGCTCGAATCTTCCAGAATCGCGCGAACCGAAGCAAATCCAAAATCGTTGTCACGAGAACGCTTTACAGTTCTAAAGTCCACGCCGTCAAATCGAACCAAGCCTTCGTAAGTTCCAATATTTATGTAACCGTCTTTTGTTTGAAAAATGTCCGTTGCGGTCGTTCCCGTAAGTCCTCCAAAGGAGTTCCACACTCTCGAAACGTAATTGTCAAAAAAATCCGCGCTCAAAGAAGACAAAAAAAATGACAAAAGAAAAAATGTGATAAAAAACCGATTTTTCATGCAAAAAGTATAAACGTAAATCAAAAGAAAATCACCAAATTGACAAAAAAAAGGCACACCCGAAAGTGCGCCCTCCCCTCCCCTCGTATTTTTTACGTTTTGTTAGAGTATGTTTATTTTATAACACAAATCTTTCTTGCGCAATTCTATAAAAAAAATCCTACCGATTTTTCAGCAGGATTTTTTTAGAATGGTGCGCTATTTTATAAAGCCTTTGTTTTTTAGGTACGAACCGAGTTTTTGAATTCCTTTTTCGCCAATAAAGATTTTTTGAACTTTATTTCCTTTTATGACCCAGACAGACGGAATCGACGGCACATTGAACTCGCCTTCGCGTACAACGAATTTCCAACCGTCGCCGTCTTTTTGCATTATGTCTTCCCAAAGAATATTATTTTTCTCGCGATATTCTTTGTACACTTCCATTTCGCTGTCAAACGTCATTGCAACAAAAGAAACATTTTGACGACTAAGGTCTTTCATTGTGTCCACAATTTTGTGGCAATACGGACACCAACTTGCCCAAAAATACATCACAAAAATATCATTTTCCGCACGAAATTTGCTCAATGAAACGTTACTTTCCGAGAGAAAAATCGTGTCAGCATTCCATTTTTCGTAAAGTCGCTCGGCAACACCTGTTGTATAACGAAGTTTGCTTTTTATACGCTCGATTGTTGGAAAAAACAAAAGTCCAGCCACAAAAAACAACAATGCCACAACAACATAACTTGTACCGTTTTTCAGTTTGCTTGTCATATAATCAACAGCCTGTGCAGTACGCATTGCAAACACCATTTACATACGAATAGCATTTATACCCTGCACGAACAGCCGCGTCATTACAAGCAGAAGCACTGCCATACTCGTAACTTCTTCCACCAGACGTATAGTACAAATGATGAGTTCCACAATCATCGCTGTCGGCACACGCAACAAAAAACGCAGAAGCCACACACAAAAATCCACCCAAAATAACCGCTGTCTTGAAAATTTTTCCCATACCATTTCTCCTTAAAAAAATTGTTTAAGAAATGATACCCCCCCCCTGTAAGTTTTTGTCAACCACCATTTTTTATCGCACTTCAAAAAAGACCGAGGTTTCTTCGCCGCCGCTTTTTACGATTGCTTCGTGGAAGCCTCGAACGGCGGGAACGTCAAATACGAACGGGCGCACGATTTCAGAAACGCGATTTCCGTCCACGATTATTTCTGCCACTTCTCCGCTTCCGCCCGCTGCTTCAAGCCGAACAATTTGATTTACGCCACGTTTGCTTTCGTCCAAATAAAAAATTCCGCCGTTTCTGGGGCTTACAATTTCAAGCGGACTTGAGCCGTGGTCGATTTCTCCAGACGAAAAACTCGTCAAAAGCCACCGCTGATACTCAGCGGGGTATACGATGCCATTCGATGTGTGCCAAAAACAGTCGTCGATTTTTTCGCCCTTTTTCACAAATTCAAAAACGCGCCCTGGGCAATTTTGACTTGGCGACAGCCCCGAAAGAGCGCACACGTATTTTTTCTCGAATCCTTCTGGTTTTGGAAAATCAAACGAATCTTTTTCTGAATCTTCCGAAAGAAAGTCCAAAATTTCCCGCGCAGTCAAAGCGGGAAGAGAACTGCCCGTTTTTCCAACGACCGTGTTTCCAGAAAAATTTCCCATCCAAACTCCCACCGAATATTCGCGCGTAGAACCGAGAGCTGTTATGTTTTGATATTGATTTGCCGTTCCCGTTTTGAAAATCGCAGGATATTCAGTTTCAAACGTTTGCGCGTAGCCAAATCCTGTTGCCCGCGCATTTTTGTCAGAAAGAATATCCGCAATAATCCGCGCAGAATCTGAAGAAAAAACGCGATTTCCGTCAAAAAAAACGCCGTCGCGCGCAAAAATCGCAAACGCGCCCACCAATTCAAAAAGGCGCACTTCGCCACCGCCAAGCGCAATCGAAAGCCCCGCCCGCGTTCCCTCGCCATTTTTGAGAGAATCAAATCCCAAATCGAACAGTTTTTTTAAGTACGCTTCTTCGCCGACTTTTTCGAGGATTTTGACTGCGGGAATATTCAAACTTGAAGCAAGCGCAACGCGAAAGCGAACAGGTCCGTTAAATCGATTATTGAAATTGTGCGGAATGTAGAGATGTTCCGCGCCAAACTCGCTCGGAACGTCTGCAATAACGTCATTGGGCGAAAATCCAGAATCAAGCGCGAGCGCGTACAAAAACGGCTTCATGCTAGAGCCAGGTTGCATTGGATTTAGAACGCCGTCAATTTGCTGCCCGTCGTTTCCGCTCCAACCGCCACTTCCGCTCCAAGCAAGCACTTCGCCCGTTTTCACGGAACGAACGCAAACTGCGGCATTTGCAATTCGACTTTTTGAAGCCGTATTGAGCGCAGATTGCGTTCTCGCCTCAACAAATTTTTGAAGCGGAAGCAAAATCGACGTTTTTACCTCGATTTTTCCCAAAAACGCACCCGATTTTTCCAAAAATCGAATGTAATGCGGACATTCAAACGGATACTCGAATTTGTGGGCTTTTTTCACCGTTTCAAAAATTTCTTCAAAAGAAACATTTTTTGTGATTCTAAAAGCCGCGTTCGCGTTTTGCTGTGGATTATCGAGCGGATTGTAAAAACGCGGATTTCTTGGAATGACGGCAAGACTTGCCGCTTCGATTTCAGAAATCTCCGAAAGGCTTTTTCCGTAAAAAGTGCGCGCCGCGCTTGTGATTCCTTCGGCATTTTTTCCGAACGGCACGTTGTTCAAATACAATTCCAAGATTTTTGATTTTGAAAGTTTGCCTTCGATTCTGACCGCGTTCACGCAATCGCGGATTTTTGCGCCAAACGAACGCGAAGACGACGGCGAAACCATACGAGCAAGTTGCATGGTAATCGTGGACGCACCGCTCACGCGCTCATTTTTTGAGGCATTTTGAAAAAACGCTCGAAAAACCGAAAAAAAATCGATTCCAAAATGAAAATAAAAACGCCTGTCTTCCGCGCGAATAAAAACGTTTACGATTTTGGGAGGAATGTCAGATTTTGCGGTAAACTCGCGCCTAAGCCCGCCAGAAAGCGAAAGCACCTGCAAAAGTTCGCCATTTTTGTCCAAAACGCGCGTACTCACTCGGCGACTCAAAAACGAATCGAGTTCTGGATACGGCAAGAAAAAAAGGAAAAGCCGAAAAATCAAAACCGCGCCAAAAACGCAAAAAACAAGGGGCTTTAGCCCCCTGTTACGCACATTCTGTTTTGTCATTTTATCACAAACAAATAGCCGTCTGCCCGCCCAAAGACTTCTGGCTCGTACATACATTCCGCCTGCACGGGAGGAACAGGATACACGCCACGCCGCGACGTTCTAAAACGGAACGTTATTGTTGCCGCGCCTTTTCTAAATCCGTCGTAGAAAAATTGCGCTTCGTTGTCGTAGAGCGTTTGACTTGACATCCAATGCCCCCAAGAATCCGACTCGCTTTTGATTTGCGCACCGCTTCCCGTTGTAACAAAAGTCGCGTCCAAAATTTCCGCTCCAGACGGAATCGGAGCGCGAACGGCAAGATAATCGCGGTCGCGGTTCGTTGAAACAACAACTTGCGCCGTATACGTTTTTCCTGCTTCAAGTTCAATGATTTTTGTGTTGGACTGCTCTTCAAGCGTTTTTCCGCTCGCGCTTTCGGTGATTTTGTACGAAACGCGGATTCCCTCAGAATGAGCATTTTGCAATTCGTCAGGAAGCGCGTAGCGCATTGTTGCCGTGTAATAAAGCGCACCGCGCCCCTTTTTCTTGAACTCAATCGGAACGTTTTTCCCTCGCTCCACTTTTGAAAGTTCATCGAACGTCCATTTTTTTGTAACAGGTTTTGCGCCCGCTCCCTCAAATTTTCCGTCAACGAGTTTGATTCCCATGATTTCCGCCTGCGCCGTAAACGAAAGCGCGTCAAGGTTTCTCGCTTTGATGTACGTGTAAATCGATTCAAGAACGCGGGCGGTGTCCGCCGTGGATGTCCAATACCCTTTCTTTTGCGAAGAAAGCAACGTAAAGACGAGTCGGTCAACCATCGTGTCTTTTGCGTCGTTCAAAGAAAAGAGTTTTAGAATCATCGCAAGTTGCTCGGTATTTGTGGAAAAATAATTCCAATAATATCGACCTTCGGGAACTAAAAACGCAACGCTTCGCTCAGAAATCTGCATCCATTTTCGTACATCTTCTCCGATTTCCTTTGCGCGCGCGGCGTTTTCGCGCGTTTGAAAATACAGTCCGCAATACGTCATCGCGGTGAGATTTTTGTCTTTTACGTCGGCGTAGCATTTTTCAACCGCAGAATCGTCCGTAGAACCGAGCATCGAAAGCACGTAAAACGCAAATGCGCGATAACTTTCTCCATAACTCGTTCTGATTTCTTTTCTGATAAACGAAACGAGTTTGTCCAAATCAATCAAAAGGTCGCTTTCTTTGTAACCGTGTTCAAGGCACAAAGCGTACAAATGCGCCACTCGAATCGAAACGTACAAACTCGATTCACGACTTTCTGGCCACAAACCAAATCCGCCGTCCGATTTTTGATATTTTTTGAGATACGCAAAATGCGATTTTACGACTTTTTGCACATTTCCAACGCGATTATCAAGCCCGAACACGTCGATGTACTCGCCAAACGCAACAAGTGGCAACGTTCGACTCGTTCGCTGCTCTATACAACCGTAAGGGTAATCAAAAACGTACTGAACCGCCGTAGAAAGAAGCCCCAGCCGCGTAGCGTCAAGCGTAACTTCCAGCGAGCCTTCGCCGTCTTCCGCCCAAGACGGAATCTGAATAAACTCGGTCGCGCCCGCGTCTTTTTCTTCGTCAGTTCCGCCACTCATCGTAACGGTGTCGTACACATATGTTTTTTCAATCAAAATTGGAGAAACGAGCCGTTCATTCAAAACGTCGCTTTTTACAGAGTAAACGAGTTCAACCGTTCCCTCTTCGCGAGCGGCAACGTCAAAATACGCCGTGTACGACGCTCCCGAAGGCACGTTTATCGTTTGCTCGGTTTTTCCGTCCACAAACGCACTTCCAGGAAGCGTCAAAAGTCCCGCGTCTTCGTCCGCTTGATACGTTTTTTCTGGGCTTCTGATATTGAGCGAAATCTTTACCGAATGGGATTCGCTGTCAAGATTTGTAACAAGAACGCCACACTCTGCCGTGTCGCGAGAGCGTAGACGGCGCGGCTGAACACTTTGAACGTTTATTGGATTTCTAACGCCGATTTCGCTTTCGTTGAGCGCGAACTGCTCGCCTTTTACGCCAAACGCAGTAACTCGATACGTTGTAAGATTATCGGGAACTTTGAACGACACGATTGCAACGCCGTCGGAATCCGTAACCACAGCAGGTTCAAAAAGAGCCGTCGGCTTGAACTCTTTTCGCTCGTTTTCTTTTGTTTCATCGGCATCTCCGCCTTGGAGATTTTTTATCGCGTAAGTTACGGGGTCCATGAGCATATTGCGCGAATCTCCGCCTTGAACGCACAGCGGAAAATTGTAGCGGTTATAGAAAAACTCGATTGGATTTGGAACGTGATAATTGATTAAATCCAAAACCGCTCTGTCAACCGCCATAATCGTAAGTTCCGCGCCAGGAACGGGATTTCCGTCCCGCGTGGCTTTTAACGTCAACGTGGCTTCTTCGCCCGGTCGATACACCGCCTTGTCGCTTTCAACGCGAACGCTAAACGCGCGAACCATCGGGTCCACAAACAGTTCCGTCATTCCGTAATAGCCGCGCGGTTTATCGGTGTCTTTTTCGCCGTATTGATGAGTTGGAACGCCGTTCCGAACGGAATAAGACGAAACGCTCACATAAACGACGGGAACAAACTCCCGCGCAATCGGAATTTCAAGAACGGAGCACGAAGAATCAAAATGGCGAACTTCTTGCGTAAAAATGCCTTCTCGCTCAACGGTAATAAGGTAATCGCCCGCTTCAAGCGGAGAGTTCAAAAGAACTTGCGCCACATCGCCCGGATTGTACTGCTTTTTGTCCGCCAAAAGAGAAAGTTCGTCCGCGTCATCTCCGTACCAATAAAAATCGCTTCCCGTAACGTAAAAATCGTATTCTGTAAGAACCGCGCTGCCAAACGAATCTTTTGACGAAAGCGAAAGAACGTACCGCCCGCTTTTTTCCGCCGTAAACGAAATTGTGCCGCTGCTTTCCGCTCGAATTTTCTCTTTTTTTACCGATTCGATTTTTTTCTGATAGCGAGAATAGATTTCATCTCCCACGCCGTTCATATTTGAAAGTTCCCACGTTATTCGAGAAATCTCAAGTTCAAATCCGTCTGGAGCGTAATTCGCGTTCACTTTTTCGCCGTCTGGATTTACCATCACAAACGGAAATTCGATTTTTTCGCCTTTTTTGGGAAATCCGTGCAAAGACGAGCATTTTACGCCAAGATAAAACCGCGACGGATGAACTATCACGCTCGCTCTTGACGAAATTCGCTGATTGCTCACGTCGGTAACGGCGGCTTCCACAACGTAGCGATACGGCACGGGAAGCGACGTTTTTGAAGTCTGGCACGAATCCGTGGTGCGCCCGTCCGCGCTCAATTTTCCTGCATTTTGGCTCACTTCGTTTGGAGATTCGTAGCGGTCAAGCGGACCAAATCGAAATCCCGCCGTTTCAGCCGTGTCCGAAGAAAAATCCGTGGGATTTTTGAGCCACGTCGTTTCGTAATCCGCTTCGCTCAACGCGCCGCCCGCAAGATACGACGACTCGATTTGCGCGTTGAGAGAATCACCTGCAAAATACGTGGTGCTTGGAATTGAAACAGAAGTCTGGATTTTTACAGGCTCAAAATACGCCACCGTAAAATTGACAGAACCGTCGCCGTAATACGAATTTTGCCCGTCCCGTCGATATTCGATTCGGTATCCGCCCGGCTCTAAATCCGACGGAAGTTCAAAACTGCCCCAAAATCCGCCAGAGTCGCCCGCTTCTCCTTCAATCGTTTCAAAAACGGTGGAATTTCGCCAAGACGTTGACACAAGCCGAATCGTGTAGCCACTCGTGTAAGACTCAAAACGCCCGATTTTTTGCGTTTTGTCGATTCCGCGAAACGTTACCGTTTCGCCCGGTTTGTACACGCCGCGGTCGGTGAACATAAAAACACGCGCTTTTTCTTCAAGCGCACGCGAAGGATTTGTGCCGTAATAGCCGTGCGAGTTTGGGAAAAACAGTGCGCGGTCGTCGCCGTTTTCCACCAAAATGCAAAGAGAGCGATTTTGTTCAGAAACAATTTGAACCATCTGCGATTTTGTTAGATTAAACACAGCGACTCCGTTTTCTCCGCTCGTGCCTTCGGCAATCACGTCAAAATTTCCGTCATCTTCCGAATAAGACGAATTAAAAACGAGTTTTACGCGCGCGGCAGAAACTGGCTCGTTTTTTGAAAGCGAACGAATCATCGCTACAACGCGGTTTATTCCCACGCGACACGTAATGCCGAGGTCTGTTACTTGCACCGTAAGGCGATTCATCGACGTAACGTTTTTATACTCGTCGTCCCACGGAGCGTAGTATCTTGTAACCGCCTTTGTGTCAAACGCAATCCAGCCAAAGCCGTTTTTGAGAAAATCGTCCAACTCCACAGCGGCAATATTTCGCGTATTCGCGCTCACGGCAGGAAATTCCGTTGCGCCCTCGTTAAACCAGGATTCGTCCCGAATGTAATACGACTGGAGCGGGTCTGAAATCGTTTGCAATTTGTACACAGAACCAGGAAGAATGTTTTGATAATCGAACGCGATTTTGTGCGGAAACTGCCATTCGAGCATATTGCTGCCCCAATCCGCAAGATGAAAATAACTTGCCGCGTCTGGAACGCGCACTTTTCCAGACAGATTGCGATTTTGAAGCGTCTGCCCCCACACGTCCTGAAACTCTGGCGCGATTTCAAGCACGTACTGCTTTCCGTAGCCGTCAATCGGAAGGTTAAAAATGTAAAGCGTCCGCCCAGAGATTTTGAGATTTTCGTCAGAAACCGAAAGCACTTTTCCGTCTGGCGACGTGATTTTTATGCTTTTTGCGATTCCAGAAAGCGCAGGCTGCTGATTAAATTCAACGAGCATTGGATTGAGCATTTCCGCGCTTGAGCGACCAACTTGGCTCGGAAGATATTTTATGTAAAACGGACGAAGCGTCCAAAAACTTGCAGAAGAAACGCCGCCTTTTTTTTCGCGCGATTTATAAACTCTCAGCGAAATATTTGAATTTTGTGGCAGCGCGTCGTTTATGTGAACGTGAAAAACCGAAGAAGTCTTTTTCTTTTCGTCAAACGAAACGCCGTAGCCGACCGTTTTGCTAAAAACGGGTTTTGCAGTAAAACTATATTTTTTTCCGTCGTCGTCAGAAACGTCGGAGATTGACGCAAAATCTTCTTCGTTTACGCGAATGTTCAAAAAAGCCAAAAAATCGCCCGCGATTTTGAGCGGAACGCCCGCGTCTGAACTATAATCGTATGATTTTTCGGGCGTGGAGCCAGGTTTTATCGAGCGCACGGAGATTTCCTTTGCAACGGTTTTGAAAACTCGCTCCCCAGAAATCGGAACGCCACTCGTGGATTTTACGTTTTCGTTTACGGTGAGCGTGTAAACGGCAGCGGGTTCTGCCGCTTCGCTTGCTTCAAACGCGATTTGGTCAGTTCCAAGCCAGCGGAATTTTCCTTCGATTTTTGGATAAATCGAAAGCACGTCGCTTGTATCGGATTCGTCAGAAAGCGACGTGAGCGCACGAACAGGCTCGGAAAAAACAACGTAAAATATCGGCGTGTCATTTTCCGCAACGATTTCTCCGCGCGGTCCCCAATCAAGCACTGTCAAAGGCTCGCCACTTCCGTTCGATTTTACCGTGTCGTCTTCGTCCGATGATTTTACTTCGGCGTATGTTTTTCGAGCCGTGTTGTAACTCGTTTTGTAATCTGCGAGTTTTCTCATGCTATTTGATTTTGCTTGCGAAGTTCCCGCTTGAGCCGACGGCGCACTTGCGGACAGTTTTCCGTATTCGGCTTGCGCTTCTGCGCGTTCAGGCGTATAGTCCAACTCTCCAAAAAGTTCGTCGATTCCCTCGGCTTCAAGCACAAAAGACGATTCGTTTTTCCAACCTTCAGAAGACGAAGAAATCACATTTTCTGCCGCTGGTGCATTTTTTTCTTTACAAGAAACAAAACTCAAACCAAAAAAAATCAAAACCGCAAAAAGACCTGTCAACTTTTTCATGCCAAAAGTATATTGATTTTTATTTCGTTAAAAAAGAGCAGAAAATCAAAACGCATCAATCAATTTTTGAAACACGACTGCATTTTTTTGCTATACTTTTTGCATGACCGTATTTTTTGACCAAACCTCCGCCGAATGCGAAGCAGTCGCGCGGGCATTTGATTTTTTTGCCGACGGAAACGTGGATTCTTTTTTGGACGCATTGAACAGCGACCGCGCGGATTTTTCAGACGAGCAAATCGGATTTGTGCTTCCGTCGGAGCCGTCAGAAATCCTTGTGGAATTTTTGGGGCAAAAAACGCTCCGCTCGGATTATTTTTTCGCGCTTCTTTCCACGGATTCAACGTTTCGCTCGTACAAAAAAATCTTTGACGTTTTTGAAAAATCGGGAATCAAAATAAAATATCTGAATTTTTTTCCAAAAGACGAAGGCAAGCGAAAACGAGCAGACCGCGCCATTTTATTCCGAAGCGAGGCGGGACTTTTTGTGGAAAAAATCCAAGAAATTCCGCTCAAAGCAAAAGTTTCTTCCATTGTTTCTGGCTTTTCAAGCGCGTTCAAAAAAAAGGAAAAATCGCAAACGGAAGAATAAATCGATTTAGAAACGGCAGTGGTTTCGACTGCGCTCAACCACAGAATTTTTTGCGTGCAACTTCCGAGTTCCGCGACGACTTTCGCGTTTTAGATTTTACGAAAGTTTGTGCAAAAGCCAGCGTCCGCTTCTAAATCTTATGGCAAAACAGATGCTTCTGACCGTCCAATCTGCAATCATTCCAATCCAAACGGCAAGCGGACC
>ERZ842401.2306-NODE-2306-length-25644-cov-8.104772_pt1 | contig 25644 bp, 16 predicted proteins | sample MGYA00521270_ERZ842401 | MGnify/ENA primary metagenome ERZ842401 (study PRJEB31892, sample SAMEA3878208) | bioreactor metagenome | biome: Moose rumen | place: Sweden | collected 2011-10 | study: EMG produced TPA metagenomics assembly of the PRJEB12797 data set... | reverse complement strand
CTCCGGTATCCAGGGTTGACCATTCAGCAGATAGCCGGAAAATTCCCGGGGCAGCTGCACATACATTTGATGATCGCGGATTGCCGTCAGCGTTGCCCGGAAGGAAGGACGCGCAATATCCCATTGCATATTCACCCATCCGTCCTGATACCGGAAGGAGCGAATTTCTCCTTGATACAGTGCTTCCGGCAGGGCGGGCAGCAATTTAAGCAGATCGCCCGAGGATGAAAGCAGCATTTCCTGGATGGCGTTCACATAGCCCATGATGGCGTCCAATTGCACCGGAGCCGGGTCCATGTTGAGGGAGATGTTCATGCCCCGCCAATCGTTGTGGAGGGTGAAAAAACTGTTGGTCAGGCAGGATTGGACCATTTTATCAAGACAGTCCATGGCGTCCTCACCTTTTTCCAGCCGGGCGTAAATGGCCGCCATGTGGGCCATGCTCCAGCCCGTTTGCGCGTCGATTTCCCGCAGGCGCACCGCACGCTCAAAGGCGGGAAGCAAATCCACTTTGTGCAGGGCATTGACCTCGGTTCCCGGAAACACCGGATAGATATGGGACAGGTGCCGGTGATCGTGCCGCTCCTGGAAGCGATCATCCTGCCATTCCTTCACGCCGCCCTGATCGTTGAGCTTGTAATCCGGGATGGCGTTCAGGATTTTTTCCCACGCGGGTACGTGGTTTTGCAGCTGGGGCCAGGTTTCCGCGAAGGCGCACATGTTGGTGAAGAACTCTTTCAGGATCGCCAGGTCGATGGTGGAATTGACGGTGGTGGGCATGGGATGGGCCATCTGGATATGCTTGGGCGGCATGAAGTTGCCCGGAGTGTTTTCCGGGGACACGCTGGGATAAAAATGGATGCTGCCGTCGGGATAGAAGGTGACGAAATCCTCATAGAAAGCCGCCACTTCCAGAAGATACGGCAGGATGCTGGTTTCAAAATATCCATCGTCCTTCGTATACTGGGCATACCGGGCGTAATGCTGGGCGATCCATCCGGCGGCCCCCACCCAGTTTATGATTACCGGCACCACCTGATTGGGCGCGGAAACCCCGGGCGTGGTGCCCGCCGTCATGTACAGGCCCTTCATGCCGAACAGCTTTTGGGCGTTATTCTGAAAGGCCGGGATGCGTTCATTGTAATACCGGAAAAAGGCTTCGTGGAAGGGCAGCAGATTCCCGGCGAACACATGCCAGTAAATCATCTGGATGTTTTCATTGGCCATGTTGTGGGGCCACATGAGCCGGTAATCCCCCGCCCACAGGCCGTACATGGGAAAGGGATCGGCCTGGGGATCGGTACCGCAGATGAACAGATACCGCCCGTAGCGCCACAGCTTTTCGATCAGCTCCGTGGGCTGCTTTCCGCTGTACGATTGCAAAAGCAATTCCTCATTGCTGTGCCATTCTTCCGGGGCCGTCAGGGAAAAGTCCGCGCTTCGATACCAGGCTTCGTGGATTTTTTTATGTTCTGACAAGAGGGCATCATAATCTGCGGGCAAAGCGTCCAGCGCCTGTTTCGCTTCTTGCAGGACGGTATCCCGGTCCCGTGTTTCCCCGGCAAAAACGGAAATCAGCGCCAGCATATCCTTTGCGCCGGATACCGTCAGGGTGTCCCGTTCCGTTTGCAATGCGCCGTCGGCATATACCTTCACGCAGACGCCGTACAGGGTCCCATCGTCGTTCCGGGCGGTGTAAATCAGGTACGGTGCTTGAGATATGCATTCCATGGAATCCAGGATGTGCTGACCGTACTTTTCCAGCCCGTCGCTTCCTGTGTTCCGATGAGGCAACAGAGACAGAGAAACGAATAAATCGGCTTGATTGGAAGTGAGCCGCTTGACAACGACCCCATGAGGCCGGGAAACAAACAGGCGCGAGGAACGAACGGAAGCCCCTTCCTTCCAGGTGGAAAAGACTTCGCCGCTGTCCATATGAACGCCACGGAGGTAATCTGTAAATCCGGAGACAGGTTTTATTTGAATATGCAGATCAGCCGCCGGAAACGGAGATTGAAGCTGCGTTTGATAATTCTTATCTTTCAGGGCATTGACCACCGTCCAGCTGGCTTCCTGAAAGCGTTCCGCGTCCATCAGTTCGCGCAGGCGATGAAAAGCATCGCTGACGTCCGGCAGTTCTGTTTCCTTGCCGTTGTGCCACAGCTTGTGATGGGTGAGCATCACGGTTTCATCCTTCACCCCGCCGTACACGTCCGCGCCAGTGAAGCCGTTGCCGCTGACCAGCCCGTCCCGCCACAGATCATGCCACCAGGAAGCGGGGGTGCGCATAAACAGGGTATCCCGATTGAATTCCATGTTGCTGCCTCCTTATCGGAAAATAAAGGTAAGGGTTCTTTCTTCAAAGCCTTCCACGTTCAGCTGTAAGTGGGCTTCGTCTTTTTCGTGTCCCGCTTGGAGAATCAAAAGAATGTGTCCGTTGTGCAAGGGCATTTCTTTTGCGTCAAAGGGAAGGGTGGACCAGGCGTTGCCGTTGTCGATGCGCACCCGGCAAGGCGCGCCGTCCACCTGCCAGGACACCTTCCGATCCTCCAATTCATAACGGATGCCGTGCTGATCCTGAAGGCATACGTCCACCAGCGCTACGCTGTGGCCGTCGGCGGCCAGTTCCGTTCTGTCGGCAGCAACGATCAGTTCCGCCGCGTCGTGATCGGAATACAGAATATCCTGGGCCACCTTCATGCCGCTGCGGTATCCTTCCGCCCGCAGCACGCCGGGAATATAGGGCAGATAGAAGTGTACCATCCCATCTTCAAAGTCGGACAGATACGCTGTGCGCACGGCCTGGTTGTTTTGGTACAGCTTCACGGTATCACAGTTGGTCATCACAGCAACATGGAAGATCTTTTCAAACTGGGTATATTTCCAATGCCTGCGCATTTGCGGGAAGCCCCACATGCCCCGGCAGCCATCCCAGGGCTCTGTTTCATCGTAAACGGCCAGCTTCAAAATCGGCTCCTTCATCCATTGGCTGGCACAGTACCAGGCGCGGGTTTTGATGTCTCCCGTGGAATCCAGTAAATTTCCCGTCCAGCCCCGCACAGGCCAGAAGGGCGCTTCGCCCAGGTAATCGATGCCCGCCCATACCAGCGCGCCGCACACCCAATCGTGCTTTTTGACAATATCATAGGGGGATTCCAGCTTCACCGTCACGCTGTCCTGGAAGCGGCTGTCATGCTTGTAATACATACGCACCTCGGTGCCCAGGATGGGCTTCCGCATCCCCGCTTCCCGCAGCTTTTCGTAATAGTGCTCCATATAGTTGCAGGAAAACACATCCACGATTTCGGCGTACCGTTTGGCGACGGCCAGGCGTTTTCCCAGGGGCGTGGTATCGTTGTATTCCGGCAGCACGAACATGATCAGCGCCGCCGTGACCGCCCGGGTGGGGTCCAGCTTCCGGGTCAAGGCGCACATTTCCTCCAAACAGCGGAAGAAGGTTTCGGAATACTGGCCCCGCACCTCGTTGCCCACACTCCAGAGAACCACCGAAGGATGATTGGCGTCCCGGCGGATCATGGCGGACAAATCCTTTTCGTGCCATTCCTCATACAGCGCGTCAAAATACATGGTACTCCCGATCCACTTGTCATAGATTTCATCCACCACCAGAAAGCCCATTTCATCACACAGATCGTACATTTCCTCCGCCATGGGGTTGTGGGAGGCCCGGATGGTATTGACCCCCAGGGCTTTCAGCGTAGCCAGCCGACGCCGCCAAATTTCGATGGGCACCGCCGCGCCTACCGCTCCGCCATCATGGTGCAGGTTCACGCCGAACATTTTTGTTTTCACGCCGTTGAGCACAAAGCCGTCCTCTTCATCAAACACTGCCGTGCGGACGCCGAAGGAAACGGTATGGGCGTCGATCACTTGCCCATTTTCGATCAGCGAGATTTCCGCTTGGTACAAAACGGGCTTTTCCAGCGTCCACAGCAGGGGCTTTTGCAGGATGAAATCAAAGGTGGTGGTTTTCTCCGCTGCTCGCTCATCAGTATAAACGGTTTGGCCCTGGCAATCAACAATTTCCGTCCGCAGGAGCATGCCGGGCCTGGGCTGCTCGATTTCCGCGCAGACGGATACGCAGGCTTTATCGCAGCGAATGCCCGCCACGTCCGGCACGTCCCCATTGGGGCCGTGATTGAGGGGCGCGGCAACAATGCGCACGCCGTCATGGGTGATGCGGCTTTCCTCCTGCACCAGCAGCCACACCTTCCGATAAATGCCCGCGCCGGAATACCAGCGGTCGCCGCCGTTGGAAGTCCATACGCCGCCGGAAGGATCGCTGTTATCCACCCAAACGGCCAGCACGTTTTCTTCCCCGAAACGTAGTGTGTTTGTTAAATCGCACAGAAAAGGCACATACCCATAGGGCCGTCCGCCCACTTCCTGATCATTCAGATAAACTGTAGAAAAATGCTGTACCCCGTCAAACAAAACCCGCACATGTTTCCCTTGCCAGGCGGGGTCAGGGGTGAATTGCAGCCGATACACACCTATATGCTCTCTGGGGAAGAAGCCCTGGCGGTCAATGGCATCCTCCCGGCGGGGCTGCTCAATCTGCCAGTCGTGGGGCACATCCACCGTGCGCCATGCGCTGTCGTCATATTCGCGGCGAACTGCCTGCGTGTCTCCTGTCAAACAAAACTTCCAGCCATCCAGCAGCGGAATTCGATTTTTTTCCATGATATAAGCACGCTCCTTTTATTCTTTACTTTGCAGGGACTGACGGTATTGGGTGGGCGATAAGCGCACCTGCTTCTTAAAGCATTGGGTGAAATAGCTCACATCGTAAATCCCCACCTGGCGGGCAATATCGCCCACGGATTGATGGGTGGTTTCCAGCAGCATTTTGGCTTTCCGAATACGCAGCATGCTGATATAATCGCTGAAATACATGCCCGTTTCTTCCTTGAACAAGCGTCCGATATAGGCGGCGCTGGTTTTGGTTTGGGCGCAGAATTGCTTGATGGACAAGGATGCCGTCAGGTTTTCATTGATATAATTCAGCACCAGCCGGATAATGGGCGAAGCGTCCCGATCCTTCCTTTGACGGGCGGCGTTTACCTGTGAAACTGCTTTTTTGATTGCTTTCAGAAAGCTGTTCAGGGTATAGGGCGGCTCCATGGGCGGCAGGATCAGGTCCTGGGGCAAATCTTCCTCTGTATCGTGAGTAAGCGCCAGACCAATATGAGCATAAAGCCTCCGGATCCTATTTCCGTTGTCCGCGTTTGTTCCCAAGGCATTTTCTGCCCATTCGTATACCTTCTGTTCCGCACCCTCCTGCCGCAGCCGGTCCATCAGCTGCGTGCGCATTTCAGGGGTAAACTGTGCCCAATTGATTTCATCATAGGCCAGAAAGCCTTTAATGTTGCTGAGCCGTGCAAATTCCTGCATGTGAACGGCGTCCGCTGTGCTTTTGCTTACTTCGCCGCTGCCGTTTGCGCAGGAACCACAGGCGATAACGATGCCGGGATAATTGGAAGCAGAAAAGGACAAAAGCATCGATAAGGCGTCCCAGGTCAGATCCCGTCCGCCAGTCAGGATCAGGCCGTTGCTTTCATCCACCTGCAATTCATAAGCGGGAAACTGTTTGGAGATGGACGCCACAGCAGCATGGAGCATGCCGTCCACCTGATTGATAGCCCGAACTGCCAGAACATAGTACCGACGCATTAGCACGTTATAGTTGGTAAACCGGCTATGCTCCACCAATTCATCACTGGTAATGCGCCCATACAGCCAGCGCTCCAGCACGTTGCGTTCAAACAGGTTATGGAAGCTTTCCGAGGATTGATTGATGTTTTCCACCGCACGATACACGGTTTCTCTTAGCTCGTTCAAATCCACGGGTTTCAGAAGATAATTTTCCACGTTCAGGCGAATGGCTTCCTGGGCGTATTCAAATTTGCTGTGGGCGGAAATGAGCACACAGTGAATTTGGGGATACCGGGAACGGATAGTTTTCAGCATTTCCAGGCCGTTCATGCCCGGCATGAGAATATCCAATAAAAGCAAATCCACCGGATGCTCCCGCATAATTTGCATGGCTTCCTGAGCGCTTTGCGCAGTGCGCACCTGCTTAAAGCCAAACTCCGCCCAGTCCAGGGCGCTGAGCAAGCTGTCCAGCACAGCTCGCTCGTCATCTACAACCAGCACGTCATTCATGAGCAGCCAACCTCCTTGATTGGCATGATAGCATAAGAAATATAGAAAAATCAATCAAAACGAAGCCTTTTTGAACATGAATTGATAATTTACAACAAAAAGTATAATCGTTCATATTTACGCAGATTCTTCCCAAATGTTACAATGATCACGCAATCAATCCTGCGGCAAGGAGGCATACCGATGACAGTGATCGCAAACAGAAAAAAGCCGAAAGCCCGCACCATGCAGGAAAAGGATGGATGGAAACTGTTCTGGATGGCAATGCCCTTCATTCTTTTCATTTTCGTTTTTCATTACCTGCCGCTGTGGGGCTGGTCCTTCGCTTTCGTATCTTATCGGCCCGGCCGTTCCCTGGCAAACAGTCCCTTCGTAGGCTGGGAGAACTTCACCACCCTGTTCATACAGCCCGTCATGCGCAACCGCCTGATGGAAGTACTGAGAAACACCCTAGGCATGCAATTGATCGGCTATCTATTCACGCCGCTTCCTATGTTCTTTGCGGTTTTCTTAAATGAAATGAACTCCACCCGCTACCGCAAGATCGTGCAGACCGTGACCACGCTTCCCAACTTCATTTCCTGGGTCATCATATACGCCTTGGCTTACGGCATGCTGGCCGTGGATACGGGCTTCATCAACAACATGCTCAAGGATATGGGGCTCATTGAAAACGGCATCTCTTTCCTGACCTCCAGTGATCATGTATGGCTGAAAATGGCGCTGCTGAGCCTGTGGAAATCCTTGGGCTGGAACGCCATTGTCTATCTGGCCGCCGTGGCAGGCATCGACCACGAGGTCCTGGAAGCCGCCGAAGTGGACGGCGCGGGCCGCATGCGCCGCATCTGGCACATCGTGCTTCCCCAATTGATCCCTACCTACTTCGTGCTGCTGGTCATGGGTATCGGCAATTTTCTGAATACCGGCATGGAGCAGCAGCAATTGTTCAGCAATGCCATGACCAAGCCCTACATTGAAACCCTGGACCTGTATGTGTACAATATGGGCATCGGCTCCGGCCTCATTTCCTATTCCACCGCTGTGGGCATGATGAAATCCGTGATCGCCGTCATTCTTTTCGCCAGCGCCAACTGGGCTTCCAAGAAAGTGCGCGGAACCAGCATGTTCTGAGAAAGGAGCGAAAAACCATGGTTGCGAAACAGAATGTTACCATCCGCCCCCGGAAAAAGAAAATGTCCCGGGAGGATAAAATTTTCCACACCATCAACTACACCGTGTTTTTCCTCCTGGCGCTGATCTGTATTTATCCTTTCTATTATCTGATCATCAACACCATCAGCCGCAATGACTATGTGGATTTGGGTCTGGTCATGTACGCGCCCATCGGCATACATTTCCAGAACTATGTGAACATCTTTAAATTGAGCAACGTGCTCAATTCCGTCTTTATCTCGGTGGCCCGCACGGTGCTGGGCACTTTCATTCCCTTGGTGTTTACCACCATCCTGGGGTATCTGTTCACCAAGGAGCACATGAAGCACCGCAAATTCCTCTATCGCTTCACCATTATCACCATGTACTTCTCCGCCGGTATGATCCCGGTGTACATGAACATCAGGATGCTGGGACTGCTGAACAATTTCTGGGTGTATGTAATTCCCAGCCTGATCAAGGTGTACAATGTGGTGTTGGTGAAAACTTTCATTGAATCCTTGCCCGCTGCCCTGGAGGAATCCGCCCAGATCGACGGGGCTGGTTACTTCCGCCGGTTCGTACACATTGTGTTCCCGCTTTCCACGCCCATTCTGGCCACTATCGCCCTGTTCAACGCGGTGGGGGCATGGAACTCCTATATGGATACCCTGCTCTATATCACCGATTCCAAGCTCTACACCATGCAGTTCCAGCTGTACGAATATCTGAACCAGGCCGCGGCACTGGCCAAGAGCCTAAACAATTTGACCGACCTTAGCATGCTGGACGCGGCTACCAAGGTATCCACCACCGCTGTGCGAAACACCATGACCGTCATTACCATCATCCCCATCATCTGCGTGTATCCCTTCATCCAGCGTTATTATGTGCAGGGCGTGATGATCGGCGCTGTGAAGGGATGACCCCACTTGGCACAATGCCCGGTTCAGGGCATTCGCATACAAATTTTATTTGAGGAGGAATATTCATGAAGAAGATCCTGGTTCTGGTTCTGGCCCTGATCATGGCCTGCTCCTGTGTGTGCTTCGTTTCTGCCGAAGAAACGGTGAAGATCACCTACTTTGGCAACAACGCCATGTCCGGCAGCGGCGAATTGTCCGGCGGCCTGGGCAAATACTTTGCCGACCGTGGCCTCACCATTGAAGTGGTCCCCTACAGCACGGAAAAGCTGCAGGCCCAGCTGGCTTCCGGCGATCTGGCTGACGTGATGTGGCTGGAACAGCAGGAAATGCTGATTGCCGCGGAAAGCGGACTGATCCTGCCCCTGGACGAATACCTGCCCCAGCTTCCCGCCATTGAATTCAATTCCGCTCTGTTTGAGCCGGCCTTCAATTATGCCCGGCAGTTCAACAGCAACGGCACCGACAATCTGTACTACATTGGTCGTGTTGGAGCCAGCTCCATGAACGTTATGGCTGACACGGAACGCCACGCCATCAAAATGAACTGGAAAGTATACGCCGAAGCAGGCCATCCCGCCTTCAGCACTCTGGAAGAAATCATTCCTGTGCTCCAGAAGATGAAGGAAATCTATCCGCAGACTGTGGACGGCGTGCCCACCTATGGCATTAACCTGTTCTCCGACTTTGACACCAACTATTTCTGGAACATCGGCAGTATTTACTCCATCACCGGCAAGGACGTGACCTACCTGCCTTACGGCATTGAGTATGATATCCTCACGCAGTCCGGTAAATCCATTTTCGCCGAAGGCAGCGAATACTATCATGGCCTGCAGTTCCTGTATCAGATGAATCAGGCCGGTCTGGTGGACCCCGACTCTCTGTCCCAGACCCGTTCCGCCGCTTGGGCGAAGATCGACACCGGCGCTGCGCTGGCTGGCTGGTCCGCTGATCCCGGCTGGGAAAACCAGGGCTATTATCCTGTGGTGTTTGATTCCTTCATTCCTTCCTATTCCATCGCTCAGTCGTTCCCTACGGGTGGCTACTGCATTTCTGCCAAGTGTCAGAACGTGGACGCTGCCCTGAAGCTCATCAACATCCTGGCGGATGAAAAGTGCCTGCTGGAGCTGGTCAGCGGTTATGAAGGCGAGGATATGCGCTGGACCTACAACGAGGAAGGTGTGCCCACCATCACCGCCGCCTTTGCCGAGGCCCTGAACAACGGCACCGAGCTGTCCATTGATCCTGATAAGAACATTGAATTCTGGAACATTATGCACCTGCTTTCTCCCGGCGTCATCAATTCCTACGGCGTGAGTTACAATTACACCCTGTGGCCCTCCTATTATGAAGTGACCTACAATACCGATCTGGCCAAGGATTGGACCGAAACCTACGGCTATCCCTACCTGAAAGCCCTGCTGGAAGATAAGGACTGGACCATCGCCGCTCAGTCTGAAGGCTTCTCCGCCTTCCTCACCGCGGATGACGATATTACCATCATGACCAAGGCCGCCCTGAAGGACATCATCGTGCCCGCCTCCTGGCGTATGGTATTTGCCGCGGACGAAACTGAATTCAACGCCATCTGGGAAGAAATGAAAACCAAGTGCGAATCCCTGGGCATTGATTCTCTGATCCAGATGAAGCTGGACGACATCGCCACCGCCCGCGCAACCTTGGCATCCCTCAGCGAATAAGTCTCCTTTCTCCCCGTGCGGCCACCCCTTCTGCGGGGTGGCCGCCATTTGTTATTTCGTTATTGTTGGGAGAAAACCATTTTATACAGCCCAAAGAACGATTTTCCCATATCCCTCCGAGAAAGATTAAGAGGGCGGATATTTCAGGTTCCGTTGAAAAGGCATTGTTGATAAAAAAACATGATTTTACAAACGTCATATTTTATTCTATAATGAATTTGAGTTTATCATTGTTTTGGGAGGCAGCGCCATGAACGCCAAACAATACAGAATTCGCCCCGTAAACAAGGCGTTTACCCTGGCGCTTTTATTGGTTCTTGTTCTATTTGCTCTCCTGGCCAGTTATTCCGCTTATTCCTATCAGAAGGACCGCATTCTGCTGCAATGCGATACCGCGCTGCATGATCTGTACGATTCCTATTATCAAAAGGTGTATCATTTATCAGATGTATATATTCCCATTTTTCAGTCGGAAGAGGATGAACGGCTGATCCGGTCTTATTTTGAATGCGATCAGCTTTCCGATTTGGGCTATGCAGAGCGGCGAAATCTGGTCCGGCTGCTGGACGCCATGATGGGGCGGGACGGGGATATTGAATTTATTCTGCTGTATCATCCCAAATTGGAGGAGCATTTTTATCTGGTGTCCGGCAGTATGCAACTGCAAATCTATCGCGGCGTTTTGCCGGAAGGAATGCAGGATGCGGACGGCAATATGCAATTATTGAGCACCAATACCTGGACTGACCCTGCCAGCGGCCTCAGCCGCAATTCCTTTTATCTCCGGGGCGGCGCGGTGCCCGCGGGGCAGCCCGGCGGGATCATGATTGGCTATGGGACGGCCATGCTGGATAAGCTGCTCCGGCGCAATAACGCAATAGACCTGGCCCAATACTTTATCATGACCGAAAACGGCCTGGTGTACGATTCCGCCGCAGTGAATTATAATGATGTCCGCGCAGACCTGAACTGGCTTCCATCCGCAAACGCCATCAGCCGGGATCAAAACGGCAATCGGTGGTACATTGGTACACTCCATCATCAGGGTCGGGAATTTACCGCCGCCTATCGAGTGCCCTTTGGACAATTGTTCCGCCAGGCTAATATATACACGCCCTTCATCCTCGTTATCCTGGCCGCTTTCGCCGCTTTTTCCTTTATAATTTATATGCTGTCCTCCCGCCACATCTTTCGCAAGGTGGAAACCATCCAGCAGGGCTTGGATACGATTGGCGGCAATCATTTGGATTATCGCCTGCCGGTAAGTGAAAAAGGGGACGAATTCGACGAAATCTCCGATCACATCAACCGCATGACGGAATTGCTCCATACCAGCGTGCAAAAAGAATATGAGCTGGTAAAGCGCCAGACCCAGGCGGAGCTGAACCAGATTCAGGCCCGGTTTGACCCGCATTTTCTGTATAATACCCTGGAGGTCATCCGGGGAAAGCTGTTCCGCAGCGGGGATATGGAAACGGCGGATTATATTGAAAAGCTGTCCCGCATCTTCCGCAATCTCACCGACGCTGCGCCTGTCACCTCCATTCGGGAGGAAATCTCGTTTTGCAGTCTGTACATGTCCCTTTTGCAGCTGCGCTATCAGGACGCGGTGGATATTTTCTATGATATTGACGCGGACTTGCAGGACCTGGGCATTCTGTCCCATCTGATCCAGCCCGCGATTGAAAACTACTTCATGCACGCTCTGGATGAAAACGCGGAAGAGCATTTGCTGGAAATCATCTGCGAACCCCTGGAAGAAAATAAAATTCAGATCATCATTGCGGATAACGGCGAGGGCAGCGATACGGTGAGGATCGAGGAAATCAACACCCGTCTGCTTTCCCCGGAAGTAAATGACAAAGGCTACGGCCTCATGAGCATCGCTAAGCGCATCCGCCTGTTTTACGGAGATGGCTATGGGGTGCGTCTGGAAAAGAACGAACCATCAGGAATCCGGGTTGTTATTACCATCCCCCGTATGAGCATTGAAGCGCACAAGGAAAAGCTGGGCATAGCGCCCCAGAAAGGATGAAAAGTATGGAGTTACATTTATTGGAAAACCGGCATCCGGGCGGGTATGTTTCCTTTGGCACTTGCTGGCGCCAAGGAGAAATCAGGGGGAATGAGTTTACAGTTTATAATGAAGAAGGAAAGGCTGTTCCTGCTCAGAACGAAATTACTGCTCGCTGGCCGGACGGCAGCGTGAAATGGGCCTGCCACAGCGCGGACAGTGAACGCCTGGGAAAGAGCATCCGCGTGGAACCACAGAAAGGCCCTATGTTGGAGAAAGCAATGATTGTTCGGGAAAAAGAAGATCATTACTACGTAGACACAGGTAGGATCACCCTGTCTGTTCCGAAATCCGGAACGGATATTCTTTGCCGGAATGTGTGTTTGGACGGCGTGCCGCGGCTTTCTGCCGTTAACCCTGTCTTTCAATTGGAACGGCGGGAAGAAGAGCAGGAAGGCGAAGTGATCCGGGTGCGGCATTGCCAAAGCCGCATTGAGAGAGTAACCGTCGAAACGGCGGGGCCGGTGCTGCTGGTAGTGAAATATGCCGGCGTTTATTGGGGAGCTATGCAGCTTATGCCCTTTGTCATTCGCATGACGGTGGGCTTGAACAGCGACGAAATCCAATGGGAAAACACTTTTTTCTACAACGGAGCAGAGGACCGGGATTTTGTCAGGGGCTTCGGTCTGCGCTTTGACGCGGCACTGATGGGGCATCCCTGGAACCGGCACATCCGTTATGGTATCGATCAGGATGTGTTTCACGAACAGGCGCAGTATTTGTACAGTTATCATCCCCGAACCACCGTGGAAATGCGTCAGGCCCAGATGGAGGGAAAGCTTCTGGAGAAAACGGAATTGATAGAATCCGCCTCTCGGGAGCTTCCCATCTGGAATCGATACCTTCTCACCCAACTGACCGCCGATTCTTTCCAGATCGGCAAGCAAACCAAGAAGGAATGCTGCGTGGTAGACGTGCAAAGAGGCCATCGGGCCCCTGGCACCTTGTCGGTGACTGGAGAAAACGGCGGCGTGATGCTTGGAATTCGGGATTTCTGGCAGCGTTTCCCCGCAGAATTAGAAGCGGAAGATATTGCTGGGGGCATGGCACATTGCACCGCTTGGTTCCGTTCCCCGAGAGCCCAAGCTATGGATTACCGGCATTACGATACCCGCAGCTATTTCCTCAGCAATTATGAGGGCTATCCCGATCCCGGCGCGTCTGCGGACGGCATCGCCACCACCTGTCAATGCTTTGTAAAACTAACCAACGATATACCCGATCAACAGGGTTTTATTGCTTTTACGGATCGTACCCGGAAGCCTGCCGTTTATGTGGCGTCTCCGGAAATGTACCACGAAAAGCGGGCATTCGGATACTGGAGCCTGCCTTGCCATGAAACCTCGGAGGAACAAAAGCTGGAAACGCTGCTGGCCCAGGCGGTTGATTATTATAAAGATGAGATCGAAAAACGAGGCTGGTACGGATTGTATGATTACGGCGATGTGATGCACTCCTATGATGAAGTGCGGCATTGCTGGAAATATGACTTCGGCGGCTGCGCCTGGCAGAACACGGAGTTGGTGCCCACCTACTGGCTGTGGCTGTATTTCCTGCGTACAGGACGGGAGGATGTGTTCACCCTGGCGGAAGCCATGAGCCGCCATTGTTCTGAAACGGATGTGTATCACTTTGGCCCGAAGAAGGGCATAGGCTCCCGCCACAATATCCGCCATTGGGGCTGCTCCTGCAAGGAGCCCAGAGTTTCCATGGCGGGACACCATCGGCCTTTGTATTATCTGACCGGCGACCGCCGGGTGGGTGATTTCCTCACCGAAACTCTGTCCGCCCCAGAATCTATTGCCAACCTGTATTCATATTACAATACGGTATTTGAGAATGGCCCTGCCAAGGGAAAGCCCATCTTGCGCATCCGCACCGGCCCGGACTGGGCGGCCTTTGTATCTGATTGGGCCACGGGCTATGAGCGCGCAGGGAAGGAGGAGTACCGGCAAAAAATCCTGAACGGTATTGCCGGAATTCAGAAAGCGCCTATGCAATTGGCTTCCGGCCCTTCCTTCGATTATGACCCTGCCGACGGCTCTATGCGTTACTGCGGCGAATTTGTGGAAAATATTCATCTGACCCTCTGCATGGGCGGGCCTCAGGTATGGCTGGAAGCGGCAGAGGCCATTGATTGCCCTGATTTAAAAGAAATGATGGCCGATTACGGCAAAATCTACCTGATGACAGACGAAGAACGGAAGGAAGCCTTCGGAAACCTGGTGGAGGGAAAACGGTATGGGATGGATTATGTAGCCGCAGGGCTGGCCGCCTTTAGCGCTGCGTACCGGAACGACTTGGATTTGGCCCGCCGTGCCTGGGAAACCCTGATGCAGGCCAGTCCTTGCGCCCATAATCTCCAAGGCTTCGTGAATCAAACCTATGATTACAGGCAGGATGGGCAGGAAAAACAGGATATTCCGTGGATTGCCACCAATTATGTGGCCCAATGGTGTCTGAACGTGATAATGGCGCTGGAATTCATTCGGGATTCCCTGCCTCCACAAACGGAATGGGATGACCGGGCCGTGAAGCCCCACGCCATTCCCAAATAAGAAAGGATGATTGTAATGATGATGCCTCTGGATTACGCCAAAGCCGCCTGCGATACCATGATGCGGAAATTTGCCGCTCCCGATTTGCCGCCCAAGGGACATTTTCATTATCATCAGGGCGTGTTCCTGTCCGGCATGCACCAAACCTGGCAATTGTGCAAAAACAACGCTTATTTCCAATACATCAAAGCCTGGGTCGATTCCGTGTTCGATGAGAAAGGCGCGATCCGGGAATGCTCCTTTGCCGATCTGGATGATATTCAGCCTGGCATTTTACTGTTTCCTTTGCTGGACGAAACGGGTGATCCCTATTACTTCAAGTGCCTTGCCAGCGTATATGAGGAAGTGAAGCATATTCCAAGGAACGATTTGGGCGGCTATTGGCACAAATGCAAGCTGACCGATCAAATGTGGCTGGACGGGCTGTACATGGCGGGGCCCTTCTGTGCGGAATACGCCAAGCGCTTTGATTTGCCATTCCTGACGGATGATACCGTTCACCAGGCGCTGCTGATGGAGCAAGTGACCAAGGACGAAGCGACCGGCCTTTTGCGGCACGCCTGGGATAAAACGAAAACCGCGCCCTGGGCGGACAGGGAAACGGGCAAGGCCCCGGAATTCTGGGGACGCTCCATGGGTTGGGTGCCCGTAGCGCTTTTGAATGAATTGGATTTTATCCCTGATAATCATCCGGGATATCAGGCTGTGGCTCGCATGGCGGCGGAACTACTTCAAAACCTGTGTCGGTATCAATCAGCGGATGGACGCTGGTATCAGGTGGTGGATAAGGGCGATCAGGAAGGAAACTGGTTGGAAAACTCCTGCTCCTGCCTGTATGTGGCCGGGCTGTGCAAGGCCATACGAAAAGGCTTTCTGCCCGCCTCCTTCCTGGAGAACGCCAAACGAGGCTATGAGGGCGTTATCCGCAGCCTGACCTGGGATGGGGATGACCTGCTGATCGGCAACGTGTGCGTGGGCACCGGCGTGGGCGATTACGCTTTCTATTGCGCTCGTCCCACCAGCGTAAATGATTTGCACGGGGTCGGCGCGTTTCTGATTATGTGTACGGAAATGCAGATGATGATTAACGCGCAGCACACATAAACAAACAACGCCTTTCGTTTTTTATAGTAAACGAAAGGCGTTGTCTATTGCTTTGTTTTGCTCAGAATCCTATGAGCGCCCCTCCGTCTACAGGAATGCAAGCCCCGGAAATGTACCGGGCGGCGTCGCTGCAAAGGAACGCGGCGCACATGCCCACGTCCATAGGATCGCCTACGGACTTGGCTGGGATGCGGCCTATAATTTTTGCGAGACGCTGGGGGTCGGTATCCGTTGCCTTATGGAACATGGGCGTATCGATCCAGCCGGGGGCGATGGCATTGACAGTGATGCCGTACTCCGCCAGCTCCGCTGTCAACGTATGGATCAAGCCAAGATAACCCGCTTTCGCCGTAGCGTAGCCGCTGACCTGTGGCTGGCCGATATAGCTGGTCATGCTGGCCTGGAAAAGGATTCGTCCATGACGGTGCTCCTTCATGTACGGCACCACCGCCTTGGTCAGGGCGAACGCTCCAACCAGATGGGTATTCAGCACGGCTTCGTAATCCTCTACCGTCATATCCCAGATATACTTTTTGCAGTGATTGCCTGCGTTGTTGACCAGAATATCCACCCGGCCCCAATCGGCAATTACCTGATCCGCCATGGCTTGAGCAGCGGAGGTATCGGTCACATCGTATTGATAATACCGGACGTTATCACCAAATTCCTGAAGCGCCGCGACGGCCTTTTCCGGTTCGCTGCGTCCCAATACCGCCGCCATTGCCCCTGCGCTGATCAGGCACCGGGTAATGGCTAATCCCAGCCCCGTTGCTCCACCTGTGACGATAGCCACCTGGCCGGATAAATCATACCATTTTGCCATGGTAAACTGCCGCATCTGATCTTCTGAAAACGCTGCCATACATTGCCTCCTATTGTTCACAGGTTTTGGAAAAGGACACTTGCTTTTCCTGATATTTGTAAGGGATGAAAAATTCCTTGTGCCCGAGCGCTTCGCTCTTTGTGGGCGTGCCCGCGGCAGTATCCATGGCCATCCCACGCAACTGCTCTGTCAGTTCCTCCATGCTGCATGTACCTTGCAGCACCGGGCTTGCGTCAAAATCCATGTCCTCCCGCATCCGCGCAAAGGTTTCCCCGTTGCCCGTGATCTTGATGCAGGGGCTGACGGCGCTGCCCACAACATTTCCCCGGCCCGTGACCAGGAACACGATGTGGGCCCCGCAGCTGATCAAATCCATCAGGCCTTCATTGTCATTGGGATTGGTGATGCCAAATTGCATCCAGTAAGGGTCAGGCGTGGAATCCAGAAGCCACAGGCCAGGATGAGGCGGCGGGCAGGACACCTTGATGACCCCTTGAATGGGGCGGGAACCGCTTTTGATCACAGCGCCCATGCTTTTTTCCTCGATGGTGGAAAGGCCTCCGGCAAAATTGCCTGGGCTGATAGAATACTGACGCACCTGACGGCAATAAGCTAAGGCCTTGCCGTAGGTAAATTGAATTTCCTTCTCAGCTTGCTTATTGGCTGCGCGTCTGAGAAGCTGTTCGCCCAAGCCGATGGCCTCCACGATCTCTTCAAAGATGGCGGTGCCGCCCGCGTCCACCAAGGCGTCAAAGAACCGACCAACCACCACATTTCCAGCTAATCCACTGGTGAAATCGCTGCCGCCGCATTCAGCACCAATCACCAATTCGGAAAAGTTCATGGGAACGTGGGGCGTATGGCTCAGCTTTTCCAATGCCTCCTGAATCCAGGCAATCCCTTTTTCGATGGATTTGCTTGTGCCGCCCTCCCGCTGGATGAACATCCAGGCGGCGGGCTTTCCTTCCTTTTCCGCAATATCAGCCAGCCATTCCGGCTGCACATATTCGCAGCCCAGCCCCACGGCCAGCACTGCTCCCACATTGGGGTGTCGGATCAGGCTGATCAGCAGATTCACGGCATATTGATTATCTGTGCACCCGTCAAAGCCCACCAGCTCCACATCGGGATGATTGCTTTGCCTCACGATCTGCTGGGCCACGAATTCGGCGCATTTGACTGTATAGACCACCAGCACCCGGTTCCTAATGCCCTTTTTCCCATCCTTGCGGGCGTATGCCTGCCACGTTGTTTTACTCATATTTCGTATCCTTCGGCGCGCCGGTTTTAACATCCAAATGGCTGCTGCGCTCGTCGTACAGACTGCGTATATTGTGAAGATGCACCCATGTGCCGGCGGGTATATCCTTGGTGGCGCAGCCGATAGGTACACCGTATTTGATGATCTTTTCACCGCAGGCAATGCCCCGCAGGGCGATTTTATGGCCGCTGGGGATTTCCTCCATAGCAGAAATGCGTTTTTCGTTTGCATCGCCCAGAAGCCTGACATCGCCTGTCATCAGAACATTCAGTGCCGTGGCTACGTTATCCTGTACATAGATCTGAAAAGCTGTTTGCTCCATTCCCATCCCTCACAGTACGCCGAATTTCTCAAAGGCATCGGTCACCAGCATCCCGTTTTCGATGGCTTTGCGCATGGTTTTTTCGGTGCTGGCTTTAACGAGGGCTTTTTCAATCACTTCCTCCGCGACAGCTTTTGGAATGATCAGCACCCCGTCCACATCGCCGAACACGATGTCTCCGTCATGAATGGTTACCTGGCCGATTTCGATATCGCACCGGTAATCAAATACATAGGTGCGGATTGAGGAATCCTGGGCCCAGGTGCCGCTGCAAAAGACGGGAAAGTTCTGCTCCAGCACCATGGCGGTATCCCGGGTGTAACCGTCCAGCACGGCCCCCACCGCGCCTCGGGCTTTTGCGCTGGCGGTCAGGAGTTCTCCCCACAAAGCGCTGTGATGGGCTCCGGTGGCGATATAGATTTCATTGGGCCGAAGCTGATCCAGCGCTTCTGTCATATATCCAAACGGCTTTTTCGGCATGCCGTACACATCGTTTTCCAGTACGGTGCAGGCATACCCCGCCAGCTTCATCCAGTTATCGCCCTTCACATCTGTGATCAGGGTGGTTGGCACCTGGGAAGCCAGGGGCCGGATGGGGGCGGGCAGAAATTGATGATTGTACCCCATCTGATCCAGAATATCGCCCACCACGGGGGTATATAGCTTTTCCTTCATGAGGGCAAACATTTCCATGTCGCTTTTCCACTGCTTCATAGCTATTTACCTCTTTACAAAGTGCTTTTTCATGGTACGCCTGATGATATCGTTCAGCCCTTCCGGATCATCAGCGTTATGGGCATAATAGTATACCGACAGATGATCGGGCTTGCAGCGGGTCAAATAATTGTCAAAATTCTGTTCAAAGTTATCATGCTCTTCCCTTGGCATACACATGCTTTCCACCAATGCGAAGGTGCCGATGTTTGCTTCTTCGCATTCCCGTACTGTCCTATCCCAGCATTCTTCGATGCGGTATTTGGTTTCAGCCATGGGTTCATGGAAAACGCGCTGCTTGGATAGGTTACCATCATAGCCGAAATAGTTGAGGTAAGGTGTTTTCGCAAGCCGCCCGGTGATGGCGGGCTCCTCTGTAGCCTGGCAGAATAATGTTTGGATCAGAGAGGGGGTTAGTTCATGGCAGGATTTTACCAGGTCCGCAAAGAATTCACAAAAGCTGTCCACCATGTTTTCCTTGGTGGGACTTTCCCCGAACCGGGCAATGGTTGCAGGATGGTGACTGATTTGCGGGATGCCCTTGGGTTCGTCCCACACGATACCGTCAACAGCATAATCCCGGATGACAGTATGAACGAAGTCTTTTATAAAATCCCGTACTTCCTGACATTCCAAACAGCCGATGGGCATCCAGTAAGGGATGGCGTATTGTGGATTCCGGGCCAGCCATACGCTGGGCATAAGGGGCGCTCCTGCGAAACGGCCCGCAATGCGGCTGGGGATCACAAACACCTTCAGCCCGGCCACATGGGCCAAATCCACCAGCTGCTCAAAGGTACGGCGCGCATAGGCCATATCGTTTTCCGAAAAGCTCAGGCATACGGTGTCAATGCCCATTTCCCGCATTTCGGCAAAATCCTCTTTTACATGGCGTGGAATGAATACCCAGGTATTGTAATCCAGACAATAGCAGCTGATCATTTCGTGTTTTCTTCCTCCTGTTCTATATCCATGATTCCGATTTCGTGGATTTGGTTTTTGTAAGCGCCTGGAGTGGTACCTTCCAGCTTTTTAAAACCGCGAATAAAGGTGCCCGTTTCCAGGAAACCAACAGATAAAGCTACGTCATTGACCCGGCTGGCGGGGTTTTGAAGCGCTACCTTGGCTGCTTCAATCCGCTTTTTCAACAAAGCGTCTGTGATGCTGTTTCCAGAACCCTGCTTGTAGACGCGGCGGATATAGACGGCAGAAAAGTTGAAATGATCGGCGATCATATCCACATTCAGATCGGGATTGCTGTAATGCTGTTGGATGTATTCTTCGATCTGGTCATACAGTGTGGTGGATTTGCGGGTAATTTGCAGCTCCAGCGAGGCGATCAAATCATGAATAGCCTGATGGGTTCCTTCGGTCAGTGTATCCACATCTGTATAGCGGTAACCGCGGACGGCATCGCCGGACACGCCGTCGGGTACGGCGGGATTCTGCGCGCGGACCGTGGCCTCCAAACGCATGAACAATATGGATATAGCGTACAGGCTGCCGCGCAGCAGACTGCCGGAGTGACAATTGTCTTTCATATTCGTGAGCGCCTGCTTCATGAGGGTCCAGGCTTTTTCTTCATTTTGATTGAAGATGGCAGAGCGAATATTGTCTTCAAACGTGCTGCCCATAATTTGCAGTGGCTGTTCCTGGGCGGAACCCGCTACCCGATAAAGGAGCGTCGGATCAGCACGGAAAAAGCGTAAAGACGCAAGCGTATCCACCGCATTTGCATACGCCTCATGCAGGGATTGCCCGCCTTGCGCAGTATATACCAAATAGACAGGCGTTCCTGGCAGTAGGGAGGAAACAGTGTGGCTCAGTTCCTGCTCGTTTGGCAGGTGATGCTGAAAGATCAATACAGAGTGCTCATACACGCTGATAGATCGTGCGCCGGGTAAAATCTGCTGAACCATGCTTGCGTCCAGATTCGCCAATTGTTTCTCATCCACAGGCGACACAAGCAGCAGCGCCTGATAAGGAAAGGAACCTACCTCCGGCACGTTTCCAAGCAGCAAATCCGTCATGAAGTGGTGATCGTTTCTTTCCTGTGCTTGCAGTAAATAGTCGCTTATATTTTTATATTCATTGGAAAGGCTTTCCTGATCAGAGGCGAAGTGCTGCATCAGTCGCTCAACAGGAGCGTATTGGCGCTGCACGACAAACCAGATGGCAATGATTCCAAGCAGCAAAGCTGCTCCTGCAAAGGAATACAGCATATATCGATAGGTGATCAACTTTGCTTCTACGATTTGCGTAGGACTGATATACAAGAAGCGAAGGGGCATTACTTCAGATTCCACTTGGGCAAAGAACCACTCCTGACTGTCCTTCTGATATGCGGCGAAGCGTTCCTGGCTGTTAGTCACCAAGATCCTGCCATCCTGGCCGGCGATCGCAACAGCTGCCTGCTCATTGTCTGCCCCGCTGCCTAAGCGTTTCACCAGTTCATTCGTGGAAAGGACAGCAGCGGTATAAAGATATTTATTGGTACGATAAACGGATGTCTTGGTGTATAAAATCAAGCTGCCTGATTTATTTGTTGTCATAAGCAGTTGCGCAGGCTGTGCGGTGTCAACAATCAGACTGCATTCTTTTTCTCCAATAGCCCCTTCATAATCCCGCCAGGAAATTACACGTCTGGGAATCAAATAGTTCTCATCAATAAGATAATCGCTTTCCTGGAAATAGAGAGCGTAATGACCCACCAGATCATTACTCATAGAAGCATTGCTGATTTGAGACAGAATGGATCGAAACAAGGGCATTTGCATTTCCGCAGCGGGATCTTTCACACCCACGGCCTCCCTGATTTGTTCATTTACAGCAAAGGAAAGCATCGTGGAAGAAATTCCGCTGGCCTGAGAATCCATCAATTCCCGCATTTGAGTCAGGTAAGCCATTTGGCGGTCATAAACCGCTTCGGAAAGCTGAGCATAGGATAGGTGGTAGGCAAACAACATCACCAGTAGAGGTATGATCAGCACCGAAAAATAAAAGACATACCATTGCTTTTTAATTGAGTGCTTTCCAGCCTTTTTTTGACGAATCTTCATGCGCTCGCCTCATCTCAACAGGATTGAAGACCTATGTCATTAACTTCATTATATCAAGAACGCTCGGCGTGCTGCCCTTCGGGATCACCCGAGACGGAAACTTTATTTTCTTCGTTATTATACCATGACCAATTTTTCCGGTCAATTTGAAGATGAATACCGAGAATGTAATAAAAGGTAATAAATCAATGCCACAATATACAAAAATATCAGTTTTGCCTATTTGTATCACATTTCACCATCGCAGCTTGGCTGAGTAAAAAGATCGTTTTTGCCGATGAAATATCACATTTGCAGATTGAAAATCACTTCATTTTTCATTTATGATAATGCCATCAGGAGCGCCGCAAAGGCGCTGATTTTGAAGGAGGTATCCCCTATGAAAAAGATCGTAGCCATCATGATGACTGTGATGATGCTCTCCGCACTGGTCCCCATGGCCATGGCGGAAGACACCGTGCTGACCTTTGCAACTACCTGGAGCGGCGGCCCCAACGCAGTGGAAGCCACAGACAGCATTTATATGCAGAAGTGGATGGAAGCAACCGGCATCAAGGTTACCGCAGTTCCCGCTACCGATGAGCAATTAGCCACCAATCCGGTCAAGCCTGACATCATCAAGGTTTTTGATACCGGTAAAACCATGGGCAGCGATGTGTATACCCTCATTACTTATGGCGACATCATTCCGCTGAACGATCTGTTTGACGCCGGTTATGGTGAAAATTACCGTGCCTGGCTGGAAAAGATCCCGGGTGCTGACAAAATGGTAAAGAATGACGATGGTGTCTATCCCGCATTCTATATGCTCCGCGCTGCCGATTCTCCTAAGTCTTTCTCCGGTATGCTGATTCGGCAGGACTGGCTGACCGAACTGGGTCTGGAGATGCCCAAGACCCTGGCTGATTGGGATAATGTGCTTCGTACCTTTAAGGAAAAGAAAGGTGCTTATCTGTCCGGTATGTGGGCTGGCCTGCAGGGCCTGGAATATGCCTTCGTGGTTACCGATACTTTCTTCCAGGATGGCAGCACCGTGAAGTTCGGCCCCATTGAAAACAACTATAAGGAATTTCTTACGCAGTATAATACCTGGTACAAGGATGGCATTCTTGATCCTGATATCTTCACCGAATCCGCTGACGCAGTGTATGCCAAAATCGCCAATGGTGAAATCGGCGCTGTGTTTGGATACACCGGCTCCACCTTTAACAAGATCCTGACCATGGATGCTGATGTCGCTTCTGCTTGGGTTCCCGCTCCTGTGGCTGTATACAGTGAAGAAGACCCCCGCAATGTGGCCTTCAAGACTCAGCCCATGCAGACTACTGGTTATATGATCAGCGCTGACTGCAAGAACCCTGAACTGGCCGCCCAGTTCATCGACTGGATTTATTCAGAAGAAGGCACCATGCTGAGCAACTTTGGCGTGGAAGGGGAATCCTACGAATACATTGACGGCGTTCCTACTTTCACCGATCTCATCAATAACAATCCCAACGGTCTGGGCCGCACCGACGCGCTGGAAACTTATGCCGGTGAAAGCAACAAGCCCTGCGTCATCACCCGGGAAGGCATGATGGCCTCCTACACGCAGGAAGTGCAGCAGAAGAGCCTGGAGGTGTGGATGGATGAAGACAATACCATCCGCGAAATCCCCACTCTTACCTTCACCGCGGATGAACAGGATGAACTCTCCCGTATCATGACGGACGTGAGCACTTTCGTTTCCGAAAACCGCATCAACTTCATCTACGGCAACCGTCCTCTGGATGAATTCGACGCCTTTGTGTCTGCCCTTCATGCCATGAATATTGACCGTGCCCTGGAAATTTACCAAGCTGCCTTTGATCGTTACTTGGCTCGATAAAGAATATTTCGATTGGCGGGACGCGCTTTCTTCGCGTCCCGTTTTTTCTGACAAACCGTAAGAAGGAGGAAGAATGCCATGACTGCCAAAACAACTGCAGGAACGCTTAAGCAGACGAATTATTGGCAGCGATTGGGACGTAATCTGGTATCCCGTAAGGGGATTTATCTGATGCTGATCCCAGTGCTGGCTTATTATATCATTTTTAATTATCTGCCCATGTACGGCGCACAAATCGCTTTCCGGGATTTTCATTCCACTCGCCAAGGCATAACCGGCGCAAAATGGATCGGATGGAAAAACTTTGAATCTTTTTTTAACGGGGTATATGCCGGACGCTTGATTCGCAACACACTGCTCATTAACTTTCTCAATCTGGTTTTCGGTTTTCCCGCTCCTATCATTCTGGCTTTACTGCTGAATGAGCTTCGTGCGAACAAATTCAAGAAAACGGTGCAAACCATCAGTTATCTTCCTCACTTTATTTCCATGGTCGTTATCTGCGGTATGATCAAGGATTTTGTTTCCACAGACGGCATCATTACCACAGCGCTCTCGGCGATCACAGGAAAGAGCCTTCCGAATCTGCTCACCGCGAAAGAAAATTACCGAGCTATTTACGTGATCTCTGATATATGGCAAGGCATTGGCTGGGGAGCGATTATCTACATTGCCGCTCTGTCCGGGATCGACGCTGAACTCTATGAAGCAGCGAGTATGGATGGCGCGGGAAAATTCAGGCAACTGCTGCATATCACGCTTCCGGGTATTCTGCCCACGATCATGATTATGCTGATCCTGCGCATCGGCAGCATGATGAGCCTGGGTTATGAAAAAACGCTGCTGCTCTATAACGAAGGCATCTATGAAACGGCAGATATTATTTCAACTTATGTGTATCGAGCGGGCTTGATTGGAAATCAGAAAGGTTTAGCCAGCGCAGTAGATCTGATGAATTCCGCCGTCAACCTGATTCTTCTGGTTTCAGCAAATGGTCTTTCCAAAAAAATCAGTGGGTCTAGTCTCTGGTGAGAAAGGAGGAAAGCAAACATGGCAAATTCCGCGATACGCCGTTCTAATGGTGAAAAAGCCTTTAATGTCTTTAATATTATCATTCTAAGCCTGGTGGCACTTTCCACGCTGTACCCTTTCCTGTATGTGCTGTTCGCTTCCTTCTCTAATGGCAGCCAGCTTTTACAGCATAAAGGAGCTTTGCTTTGGTTCCAGGGCTTCTCCACTGCCGCGTATAACAGAGTCTTTTCTACCGAAACAGTGTTCATTGGCTTCAAGAACACACTTTTTTACCTGGTTGTGGGCGTGATCGGCAATATGTTTTTTACCGTTCTGGGGGCTTATGCGCTATCCCGAAAAGGTGTCATGCTGTCCAAGCCCATTACGCTTCTGCTTACCTTCACTATGTACTTTTCAGGCGGTATGATCCCAACTTATATGATCTATCACAACTTGGGTCTGGTAGGCAGCAAGTGGGCTATCATCGTAAACGGGCTGATCAGCACATACAATATGATTATCCTGATTTCTTCTTTCCGGGAAATGCCCGAAGCGCTGGAGGAATCGGCCCGCATCGACGGCGCTGGAGACTGGACGATTCTTTTCCGAATTGTGGTTCCACTGTCCATGCCTTCTATCATGGTTATTACGCTTTACTATGCGGTATCTCGGTGGAACAGTTGGTTCCCGGCATCGCTGTATTTGACCAATGTACGCGACTGGCCTATTCAAATGTTCCTGCGCCGAATGCTGATCGAAGAGCAAATGGAGGAAATGATGGCCGGTTCCGGCGCTGGCACTATTGAAGCGGATTCTATCTCTCAAACGCTGAAATACGCTATGATCATGGTGTCCACCGTTCCCATTTTGGTGGTGTATCCCTTCAT
>ERZ842401.2305-NODE-2305-length-25655-cov-54.405117_pt1 | contig 25655 bp, 14 predicted proteins | sample MGYA00521270_ERZ842401 | MGnify/ENA primary metagenome ERZ842401 (study PRJEB31892, sample SAMEA3878208) | bioreactor metagenome | biome: Moose rumen | place: Sweden | collected 2011-10 | study: EMG produced TPA metagenomics assembly of the PRJEB12797 data set... | reverse complement strand
GTTAAGCCTGTAGCTAGCGTTCATCCTGAGCCAGGATCAAACTCTTCATTGTAAAAATCTGTATCTTCACTCTGCCACGCGGCATGCGCCGCGCGGAAAGCTTTTCTCTGTCTTCAGGACGCTCTCCGGTTGTATCAAGCACTAAAAGCACCTTATCTTCCTTACATGCGCCTGACGGCGCACGTCATTGACGGTCTTTCATTCTACCCGGCGGCGGACCAGGCCGCCACCGCTTCTTGTACTACCTTCTCTGTCTATGGAAATCTTTCAAAGAACTCTCTTTCTTCGCGCCAGCAGGGCGCTTGCCCTGAAAGCGGATGCAAAGGTACGACTTTTTTCTGAACCACCAAATATTTTCTGCAATGATTTTTAGCAGAAACGCGTATTTTTCGTATTTATTTACAGAACGATTCTCCTACACATTATTTATATATATTATAGAGCAGCAGAATATGGTTCTCATGACAGTAGAATCAGAGTCGCGGCGCTTCCAACTGAATTGCAGAAGAGTCACTTTTTTTTATGAGATTGCCCATGATATTCAACAAAAAATGCTTATCTTTGCACCCGAATTGCGAGACAAACCCAACAAACGTATGGCAAAGAACAAATTAACTAAAGTACTTGTACTGGGCAGTGGTGCCCTCAAGATTGGCCAAGCAGGCGAGTTCGACTATTCAGGTTCTCAGGCCTTAAAGGCATTGCGCGAGGAAGGCATTTCCTCGGTGTTAGTAAACCCGAACATCGCAACGATTCAGACTTCGGAGGGAATAGCCGATAAGGTTTACTTCCAGCCCGTAACTCCCTATTTCGTCACGGAGATCATCAAGAAGGAGCGCCCCGACGGCATTCTTCTGGCCTTTGGTGGCCAGACGGCGCTCAACTGCGGCACAGAGTTATACCAGAACGGTACGCTGAAGGAATACGGCGTCGAGGTGCTCGGCACTAGTGTTGAAGCCATCATGAATACCGAGGACCGCGACCTCTTTGTGAAAAAGCTCGCCGAGATTGGGCTGAAGGTGCCCGTCAGCCACGCTGTAGAGAACATGGGCGACGCCCTGAAGGCAGCCCATGAGATAGGTTTCCCAATTATGATCCGGTCGGCCTATGCACTCGGCGGTTTAGGTTCTGGCATCTGCCCTGACGAGAAGGCTTTTGTAGAACTGGCCGAGAGTGCCTTCACCTTTGCTCCGCAGATTCTGGTTGAAGAGTCGCTGAAGGGCTGGAAGGAAATAGAGTTTGAATGCATTCGCGACAAGAACGACCGCTGTTTCACCGTAGCCTCGATGGAGAATTTCGACCCACTGGGCATCCACACGGGCGAGAGCATCGTGGTGGCTCCCACCTGCTCGCTGACCGAAGAGCAGGTGAAGATGCTTCAGGACATCACCATACGCTGTGTGAAGCATCTGGGCATCGTGGGCGAGTGCAACATACAGTTTGCCTTCAATGCCACAACCAACGACTATCGTATCATCGAGATAAACGCCCGCCTGAGCCGTTCGTCGGCACTGGCATCGAAAGCTACCGGCTATCCGCTTGCCTTCGTTGCTGCCAAGATAGCCCTTGGCTATACGCTCGACCAGATTGGCGAGATGGGCACCACCAGTTCGGCATACGTTGCCCCGCAGCTCGACTACATGATATGCAAGATTCCGCGTTGGGACCTGACGAAGTTTGCCGGTGTGAGCCGCTTGATAGGCAGCTCGATGAAGTCGGTGGGCGAGATTATGTCTATCGGCCGTTCGTTTGAAGAGATGATACAGAAGGGCCTGCGCATGATAGGCCAGGGCATGCACGGCTTTGTAGGCAACGACCACACTCGCTTCGAAAACCTCGACGACGAGCTGCAGAACCCCACCGACCTGCGCATTTTTGCCATCGCACAGGCCTTGGAAGAGGGCTATACTGTAGAGCGCATCGAGGAGCTGACAAAGATAGACGTGTGGTTCCTGGAGCGTCTGAAGCACATCGTTGACCTGAAGCACAAACTGCAGGGCTACAACACACTGGAGGAAATACCAGACGGTTTCCTCTTGGAGGTGAAGCGTGCCGGCTTCAGCGACTTCCAGATAGCACGTTTCGTACTGAAGCCCCAGACGGGCAACATGGAGAAAGAGAACCTTCAGGTGCGCCGCTACCGCAAGGAGCACGGCATACTGCCCTCGGTGAAGCGCATACCCACTGTGGCATCAGAGCATCCGGAGCTTACCAACTATCTGTACTTCACCTATACCCACGTTCCCGCTTTTGGCAATGCCGAGTGTGAAGACTACAAGCCGAAACACGACATCAACTATTATAATAATGACAAATCGGTTGTGGTACTGGGCAGCGGTGCCTACCGCATCGGTTCCTCGGTGGAATTCGACTGGTGTTCGGTGAACGCCATCAACACGGCGCGCAAGCTGGGCTACAAGTCGATTATGATAAACTATAACCCAGAGACCGTGTCGACCGACTACGACATGTGCGACCGTCTCTACTTCGACGAGCTTTCGCTTGAGCGTGTGCTCGACGTCATCGACCTTGAGTCGCCCCGTGGTGTCATCGTGAGCGTGGGCGGACAGATTCCCAACAACCTGGCCATGAAGCTGCATCGCCAGGGTGTGCCCGTACTGGGCACCAGCCCCGTGGACATAGACCGTGCAGAGAACCGCGACAAGTTCTCGGCCATGCTCGACAAGCTGGGCATCGACCAGCCCGCTTGGCGTGCGCTGACATCGTTCGACGACATCAAGGAATTCGTCGGCGAGGTGGGCTACCCCGTGCTCGTTCGCCCCAGCTATGTGCTCTCAGGCGCTGCCATGAACGTGTGCTATGACGATGAGGAACTGCATCGTTTCCTCTCGATGGCTACAGAGGTGTCGAAAGAGTTCCCCGTGGTGGTGTCGAAGTTTATGACCGAGACCAAGGAGATAGAATTTGATGCCGTGGCCGACAAGGGCGAAGTGGTGGAATATGCCATCTCGGAGCACGTGGAGTATGCCGGTGTGCACTCGGGTGACGCCACGATGGTGTTCCCCGCCCAGCACATCTACTTCAGCACCATCCGCCAGATAAAGAAGATATCGCGCAAGATAGCCAAGGAGCTGAACATCAGCGGCCCGTTCAACATCCAGTTCCTGGCCAAGAACCGCGAGGTGAAGGTCATCGAGTGCAACCTGAGGGCCTCGCGCTCGTTCCCCTTCGTCAGCAAGATTCTGAAACGCAACTTCATTGAGACAGCCACGAAGATCATGCTTGACGCTCCCTACGAGAAGCCCGACAAGAGTGAGTTCGACATCGACCGCATAGGTGTGAAGGCCTCTCAGTTCTCCTTTGCCCGCCTGCAGAATGCCGACCCCGTGCTGGGTGTGGACATGTCATCGACGGGCGAGGTGGGTTGCTTAGGCGACGACCTGAACGAAGCCTTGCTCAACGCCCTGATAGCCACGGGCTACTCGCTGCCAAAGAAGAGCGTGCTCATATCGTCGGGTGGAGCCAAAGGCAAGGTATCGCTGCTCGAACCGGCTATGCAGCTGCAGAAGAAGGGCTATGAGGTCTATGCCACTGGCGGCACGGCCAAGTTCTTCAACGACAACGGTGTGAAGGCAACGCCAGTGAGCTGGCCCGACGAAGATGGCGAGAACAATGTGATGGACATGATAGCCAACCATAAGTTCGACCTCATTGTGAACGTTCCAAAGAACCACACAAAGCGCGAGCTGACCAACGGCTATCGCATCCGCCGCGGTGCCATCGACCATAACATCCCCCTGATGACCAACGTGCGACTGGCCAAGGCTTATATCGAGGCGTTCACCGCCCTCGGTCAGGAAGACATTCAGATAAAGGCTTGGCAAGACTACAACGCCTAACGGCCTGCCACAGGGCGTTCTCCGTCAGCCAGCCAGGCATCTTTGCAGAGAAGATGCCTGGCTGGCTGACATTTTTATGCCCGGTAACATCGGTCGCTGTGCGGTTCAGAACATAGTGCCGGACAGGTGACAGCGAAAAATAATTGCCATATTTTTCGGCTGTTTAACAAAAAAAGCGTACCTTTGTAGGCTGAAAGCACTGCTACGGCCTGTCGCTGGCGGCTCTGACAGCCGCGAGAGGAAAGTCCGGGCAGCACAGGGCACTCCACTTCCGAAAATAGAAGCAGTTGGCGACAGCTGGATATGAGAGAAGAGAACGACCGCCCCTTTCGGGGGGCAAGGGTGAGAAGGCGTGTGTAAGAGACCACCAGTCGGCGGGCGATCGCCGGGCTGTCTCATCTGGAGGCTGCAAGTTCATGTAAACCGCTGCCTGAGGGTAGCCCGCCCGAGTTGTTGCGCAAGCAGCATGCAGCGGAGGGTAGAACGCTGGAGCCATGGGGTGACTCATGGCGTAGATAAATGGCAGGCACCGGCACGCAGCAATGCACTGCCGGCACAGAACCCGGCTTACAGGAGCAGTGCTTTCATTTTTTTCCTTCCCGGAACGTACTGCCCCATCAGGGCATGAACAGAATAACTGAAAACTACAAGTAGCAAGCCGAGACCTCGTGAACATCAATGGCATCATACGTTTTCTGCGTGTCGACATCTGGCGCATTCCTACAGCCGGACTGTCGCCCTGGCGTCGCATTGCCTATGAGCTGATAAAGATTGTGTCGCTTGCCGTGCGTTTCTTCACCACCAAGCGTGTGCTCACTCAGGCAGCCGCCCTGACCTACAGCACGCTGCTGGCCATTGTCCCCATTCTGGCCGTGGTCTTCGCCATTGCGCGCGGCTTTGGCTACAACAAGTATATAGAGGTGTGGTTTCGTGATGCCTTCTCGTCGCAGCCACAGGTGGCAGAGGTCATCATCGGCTTTGTCAACAGCTACCTGATACACACTCAGAGCGGCATCTTCCTGGGCGTAGGCTTAGTGTTCATGCTCTACACCGTACTGATGCTGGTGAGCAACATCGAGCAGACATTCAACGAGATGTGGCAGGTGAAGAAGCCCCGCAGCATCTTCCGCACATTCACCGACTATCTGGCCATGTTCTTCCTGTTCCCCATTTTCATCGTTGTATCGTCAGGCCTCAGCATATTCTTGGCCACCATAGCCAGTTCCATGCCCGACTATCTGCTACTGGGTCCTGTCATGCGCAGCCTGCTGGCCATGTCGCCCTACATATTGATGTCGGCACTGTTCATCGCCCTCTATGTATTCATGCCCAACACCCATGTCAGGGTGCGCAATGCAGTCATACCCGGCCTGCTGGCCGGTGTGGCCATGCAGTGGCTGCAGTACTTCTACATCCATTCACAGATATGGGTAACGGGCTACAACGCCATCTACGGCTCGTTTGCCGCCCTGCCCCTGTTCATGCTGTGGGTGCAGATTTCGTGGACGATATGCCTGTTTGGCGCCGAGCTGACCTACGTCAGCCAAAACCTCGACTACTACGACTACGATGCCCGCCCTACCGACATAAGCCATCGCTACCGCATGATCATCTCGGCATTGCTCATGGGCCACATCTGCCGCCGCTTTGCCGAAGGGCGTGCGCCCTACACTGCCGACGACCTGCGGCGCATCACGGGGCTACCCATCCGCATTGTCAACGAAATGCTGTTCAAGCTAATTGAGGCCCGGTTGCTCATCGAGATTTCCACCGACGAGAAGGGCGGTGCCTCGCAGTTCATGCCATCCGAGAGCCTCGACAACCTCAACGTGGGCGTTATGGTCGACCGGCTCGAGGCCTTAGGACGCTGGCAGATTGACATGCCCGTCCGCGAGCTGTTCAGCGACGAGGGTCTCAAGGCCACCCGCCTGCGCTCCGACTTCCTGCGGGCTGCCCGCAATCTCCGATTAGAATCTTTACCAAAAACGATAGAACAATGAAACAACTATTATCAACAATGCTGCTCCTTGCAGCAGCCTTTATGGCCCATGCCCAGCAAGACGTAAGCCTGACACAGAGCGGCATGACGACGACAATGAAGAACGGTCTGATTGAAGTGACCATCAACAGCAACGGCCAGATAAGCACCCTAAAGAGCAACGGTCTGAACGCAGTGGGCACCAACACCGTCTACTTCGACTATACGGCATCGGCCTCAGGACTGAAGGGAGAGCCGCTAAGGCCCTCAAAAGCCGAGGTTATACGCCAGACAGCCGACTATGCCGAGGTGCTCTACTCCAACACCACCAGCGACGTGCAGTTCCAGCAGGGATTCATCATACGCAAGGGCGTAAAGGGCGTCTACATGTATGTCATTGCCAACGGCACACCCCGGTCATCGGGCGTACAGATACAGGAGGCACGCGTCTGTGCCCGCTTGGCCCCTACCTATCTCAACGGCTATGTTGACGACCAGATGCGCGGCCTGATACCCTCCAACGCCGACATGGCCGAAGCCGAAAAAGAGGCTAACACCATTCAAGACGCCACCTACTACCTGGCCGACGGCTCGGTCTACACCAAGTACAACTGGGCACAATATGTGGTGCGCGACAGCGTGCACGGCTTGATGAACACCAACGGCATGCAGGGCGTGTGGAACATTCACTGTTCGCCCGAGTGGTATCCCGGCGGCCCCATGAAGCAAGAACTCACGGTGCATGCCACCAGCAAGTCGCCCATCACCATCCAGATGCTGCAGGGCGAACATTTCGGGACGAATGCCGTGGCCTTTGCCGATGGCGAGCGCAAGCTCTACGGTCCCTTCCTGCTCTATGTGAACTTCAACGCTGCCAAAGACCCCGAGCTGCTCATCGAGGATGCAAAGCAAATGGCTCACCAGCAGCAGCAGGAGTGGCCCTTCGAGTGGTTCGAGAACGAGCTGTATCCCCTGGATCGCGCCACAGTCAGTGGCAAGATTGACGTGAAGACCGGCCAGCGGCGCGACTCCATCCAGGTGGTGCTGGCCCAACCTGGCATCGACGAGCTGTACGACCAGAACAAGGACTATATGTTTTGGGCGCTCACCGACGAGCATGGGCGCTTCGCTATAAATAATGTACGCAAAGGCCAGTACACGCTGCATGCCTATGCAACTGCAGGCGACGTCACCGACGAGCTGCAGAAAACCGGCATCAGTGTCGGCGACAGCGAGGTAGATCTGGGTACCATCGACTGGACCCCGTTGCGCTACGAGCGGCAGCTCTTCCTCATCGGGCAGAACAACCGCATGAGCGACGGCTTCAAGCTGAGTGACCACCCCCGGGCCTATGGCCTGTGGGAGCAGGTGCCCACTACGCTCACCTATACCGTGGGCACGAGCAAACCCTGGCAAGACTGGTACTATGGCCAGGTGCGCAACGGCAGCTGGTACATCAAGTTCAACAACGACGAGACCTTCACCGGCAGGGCCCACCTCACCATCTCGGCAGCAGGTGTGGGCAACTCGCCCAGGCTCACCGTCTCCATCAATGGCAAGGCTGTTGGCAACTGGTCGCCGTCGCCCAACGATGCCTCGGTCTATCGCAGCGCCGTCCTCGGTGGTCGTCACCGTCTGTATACGGTCGACTTCCCCGCCTCCTACCTGAAGACCGGTACCAACACCGTGACGCTCAACATGTCGGGCATCGGCAAGAACGGCGGCATACTCTACGACTGCCTGAAGCTTGAGGCGGGCGACCAAGTGCTCTCTGCCATCAGCTCCGCAGCCATGCAGCATGCTGCCGAAGGTCCCGTCAGCGTGTTCAGCCCCGGCGGTCTGCCAATGGGCAGTTTCGGGTCGCTGACCGAGGCCCGTGCCCGGCTGGACAAAGGTCTCTACGTCTACAGGCAGGGCAGCAGCACCGGCAAGTTCACGAAGTAGCAGTGGAGGCGACAAGTATAAAATAATGCTAAAAACTTGGTGCGCATAGAATTAATTTGTACCTTTGTCAGCCCAATGTTACTTAAAGAAGATATTATCTGAAACTTATATTAATAATTACACAACTATGTCAAACAACAAAGAGAAACTCTTCACCGAGTTTACCGCGCCCACCACTCAGGAGTGGCTGGACAAGATTGAGGTAGACCTGAAGGGCGCCGACTTCCAGAAGCGCCTTGTGTGGAGAACCAACGAAGGTTTCAACGTGCAGCCCTTCTATCGTCGCGAAGATCTGAAGGACCTGAAGGCGGTGGACTCACTCCCAGGTGAGTTCCCGTTCGTACGTGGTAACAAGAAGGACAACAACCTGTGGTTTGTCCGCCAGGACATCGACGTCGAGGATGCGAAGGCCGCCAACCAGAAGGCCCTTGACATCCTGAACAAGGGCGTCGACTCCTTAGGCTTCAAGATCAAGGGCAAGGACGTCAGCGCTGAGTTCGTGGCCGAACTGCTCGACGGCATCCTGCCACAGTATGTGGAGCTGAACTTCATGACCTGCCAGCGCCACTGTGTGCAGCTGGCAGAGATTCTGGTCAGCTACTTCAAGCAGAAGAACTATCCGTTGGACGAGCTGAAGGGTAGCATCAACTTCGACCCCATCGGCAAGATTATGTGCAAGGGCAAGGACACCACGGCCGTGCTCGAAGAGGCTAAGCCCCTGATTGAGGCCCTGAAAGAGCTGCCCCAGTACAAGTGCATCAACGTGAACTCTGTGCAGCTGAACAATGCCGGTGCCTATATCTATCAGGAGTTGGGTTATGCCCTGGCCTGGGGTGCAGAGTACCTGAACCAGTTGACCGAGGCTGGCGTGGAGGCTACCGAGGCCGCTAAGCGTATCAAGTTCAACATGGGCGTGAGCGATAACTACTTCATGGAGATTGCCAAGTTCCGTGCTGCCCGCCTGCTGTGGGCACAGATTGTGAATCAATATGAGCCGAAGTGCGACTGTGCCTGCCAGATGCACGTCTGCGCCTATACATCGGAGTACAACCAGACGTTGTTCGACAGTTATGTCAACCTGCTGCGCTCGCAGACAGAGACGATGTCGGCAGCCATTGCCAACGTGGATTCCATCGTGGTGACACCGTTTGACAAGCCTTACGAGCAGCCGACGGAGTTTGCCGAGCGCATAGCCCGCAACCAGCAACTGCTGTTGAAAGAGGAGGCCCACTTCGACAAGCTGGTCGACGTCAGCGGCGGCTCTTATACCATTGAGCACCTGACCGATGCCATTGCCAAGGAAGGCTGGAAGCTGTTCCTGGCAGTCGAGGAGGCTGGCGGATTCCTGGCTGAGGCCCTGAAGGGTAACATCGTGAATGCCGTGAATGCATCGAACGACAAGCGCCACGCCGCTGCTGCCACACGCCGCGAGTTCATCCTGGGTACCAACCAGTTCCCGAACTTCACGGAGAAGAGCGACGGCAAGCAGCCCGTTGAGTGCTGTTGCGCATGCGGTCATGAGGAGGGCGAGCTGCCCCGTCTGAACAAGCAGCGCCTGGCTTCAGAGTTCGAGGCTCTGCGCCTGCAGACCGAGAAAGCTGCCAAGCAGCCCATCGCCTTCATGCTGACCATCGGCAACCTGGCCATGCGTCAGGCCCGTGCCCAGTTCTCGTGCAACTTCTTGGCCGCCGCCGGTTACAAGGTAATGGATAACCTCGGCTTCAAGACCGTCGAGGAGGGTGTCGATGCCGCCTTGGAGGCCGGTGCCGACATCGTGGTCATCTGCTCCAGCGACGACGAGTATGCTGAGTATGCCATCCCCGCCTTCAAGTACCTCAATGGTCGCGCTATGTACATCGTTGCCGGTGCTCCCGCCTGCATGGAAGACCTGAAGGCCGCCGGCATCGAGAACTTCATCCACGTCAAGTCAAACCAGCTGGAAACGCTCAAGGAATATAATGCTAAATTAGGAATCTAAGTAATTTACGATTTGACTATTTACGATTTACGATTGATTTTCGATTTGACTATTTAGTTATTTATGAATAAGGATGAACTGCGTGAGAGAATGACAGTTTTTGCTGTCCGAATCGTTAAAATGGTTGATGCGATGCCTTCTACGGTGTCAGGGTTGGCCATAGCTCGACAAATTATCCGCTCAGGAACATCACCTTCGGCAAACTATAGGGCAGCATGCCTGGCTAAGTCGGATAGGGATTTCATAAATAAGCTGAAGATGGTTGAAGAGGAATTGGACGAGACCTGTCACTGGCTCGAAATCATAATGCGTAGTGAGATAATGAAGGAGTTTCGTCTGAAGCCTTTACCCAGGAGTGTTGCGAGTTGCTTAATATTATTGCAAAATCGATAGTTACGACAAAAACACGAATGAACGCTGAGGAAATAGCCAAATCAAAAAAATCGTAAATAAATAGTAAATAGTAAATCGTCAAATAGTAAATAGAACGATGAGAAAAGATTTTAGTCAAATAGATATCTACGCTGGCATCGAGCAGAAGAATGGCCAGCAGTGGCAGCAAGAGAATGGCATTACGGCAAACTGGCGCACGCCGGAGCAGATAGACATTCAGCCTGTTTATACCAAAGAAGACCTCGAGGGTATGGAGCATCTGGACTTCACGGCCGGTATTCCGCCCTACCTGCGTGGCCCGTACTCAATGATGTACCCGTTCCGCCCGTGGACCATCCGTCAGTATGCCGGCTTCTCCACGGCCGAGGAGTCGAACGCTTTCTATCGTCGTAACCTCGCCAGCGGACAGAAGGGTCTTTCTGTGGCCTTCGACCTGCCTACACACCGCGGCTACGACCCCGACAACGCCCGTGTGGTCGGCGATGTGGGTAAGGCCGGTGTGAGCATCTGCAACGAGGAGAACATGAAGGTGCTGTTCTCGGGCATCCCCTTGAACAAGATGTCGGTCTCGATGACCATGAACGGTGCCGTGCTGCCCATCCTGGCCTTCTACATCGTGGCAGGTCTGGAGCAGGGCGCTCAGCTCGAAGAGATGGCCGGAACCATCCAGAACGACATCCTGAAGGAGTTCATGGTGCGTAACACCTATATCTACCCGCCCGCATTCTCGATGAAGATCATCGCCGACATCTTCGAGTACACCTCGCAGAAGATGCCGAAGTTCAACTCGATTTCTATCTCGGGCTATCACATGCAGGAGGCTGGTGCCACCGCCGACATCGAGCTGGCCTACACGCTGGCCGACGGTATGGACTATCTGCGCACGGGTGTCAACGCCGGTATCGACGTCGATGCCTTCGCACCCCGCCTGTCGTTCTTCTGGGCCATCGGTATGAACCACTTCATGGAGATTGCCAAGATGCGCGCTGGTCGTCTGCTCTGGGCCAAGATTGTGAAGTCGTTCGGTGCCAAGAACCCGAAGTCGCTGGCCCTGCGTACCCACTCGCAGACCTCTGGCTGGTCGCTCACCGAGCAAGATCCCTTCAACAATGTTGGCCGTACCTGCATCGAGGCTATGGCTGCCGTGCTGGGTCACACCCAGTCGCTGCACACCAACGCACTCGACGAGGCCATCGCCCTGCCTACCGACTTCTCGGCTCGTATTGCCCGTAACACCCAGATCTATATCCAGAACGAGACGAAGGTCTGCAAGCAGATTGACCCATGGGCTGGCTCTTACTACGTGGAGACACTGACCAACGAGCTGGTTCACAAGGCCTGGGAGCACATCCAGGAGATTGAGAAGCTGGGCGGTATGGCCAAGGCCATCGAGACCGGTCTGCCCAAGATGCGTATCGAGGAGGCTGCAGCCCGCACGCAGGCCCGCATCGACTCTGGCGTGCAGACCATCGTCGGCACGAACAAGTATCGTTTGGAGCACGAGGACCCCATCGACATCCTCGAGGTGGACAACACCGCCGTGCGCAAGCAGCAGGAGGAGAACCTAAAGGAGGTGAAGGCTCACCGTGACGAGGCCGCCTGTCAGGCAGCGCTGAAGGCCATCACCGATTGTGTGCGCGACTTCAACGAAGGCCGCAAGAGCGAGAACAACCTGCTGGACCTCGCCGTGAAGGCCGCCCAGCTGCGTTGCACCTTAGGAGAGATCAGTGATGCCTGCGAGGAGATCGTGGGCCGTTACAAAGCAGTAATCAGAACCATATCAGGCGTGTACAGTTCAGAATCAAAGAATGATAAGGACTTCGAGTTGGCCAAGCAGCTAACCGACGAGTTCGCAAAGAAAGAAGGTCGTCGTCCGCGTATCTTCATCGCCAAGATGGGTCAGGACGGTCACGACCGTGGTGCAAAGGTTGTGGCAACGGGTTATGCCGACTGCGGTTTCGACGTCGACATGGGCCCGCTGTTCCAGACACCCGCCGAGGCAGCCCGTGAGGCTGTGGAGAACGACGTGCATGTGGTGGGTGCCAGCTCGCTGGCCGCCGGTCACAAGACGCTCATCCCGCAGCTCATCGAGGAGCTGAAGAAGCTGGGCCGCGAGGACATCATGGTCATTGCCGGCGGTGTCATCCCCGCCCAAGATTACGACTTCCTCTATCAGGCTGGTGTTGCCGCCATCTTCGGCCCCGGCACTTCGGTTGCCAAGGCTGCCGTAGAGATGATGAAGATTCTGCTTGACGAGTAGTAGCAAGCAGAAGCAGAGAGGGAGAGTAGAGGGCGCGCCGTTTTGCGTGTCCCCTACTCTCCCCCACTTTTTCCCGCAGAAGCACAGGAGAATGTAGGTGAGATAAGTTCACTGGCAACAGTTTCAAATAACAGTGCGATTATTTGAAACTGTTTGTGCGGACTATCCGCACAACTTGTTCCAAGCATCCGGCCAAGTTGTGCGGACGCTCCGCACAAATAGTGCGGAACAGCCGCGGAAAAGTCAGCGTTGTGTGCCGGGTTTCCGGCAATGCTGATTTTTCCGGCAATGCTGATTCGCACTTACTGCCCTTGTAGCCCTGTCTTTTACACATTATTAATAAAATAAATTTGGCGGGGTGGTGCAAATGGCGTAAATTTGCAGTTCAGAAAAAGTGGAACACACATTAATACGAACAAACACATAACCTGAAAAGAACCTAAAACATGGCAAACGGGAAACAAATCATCGAATGCGTGCCAAACTTCAGCGAGGGGCGCGACATGAACATCGTCAAGCAGATAACTCAGGAGATAGAGGGCGTGGACGGCGTGAGGCTGCTGGACGTAGACCCAGGCGAGGCCACCAACCGCACGGTGGTGACCTTTGTGGGCGAGCCGACACAGGTGGTGGAGGCTGCCTTTCGCGCTGCTCGCAAGGCGGGCGAGCTGATAGACATGAGGCGACACCACGGCGCACACCCGCGCATGGGGGCCACCGACGTGCTGCCACTGATACCGGTGAGCAACATCACGCTGGAAGAGTGCGCACAGCTGGCACGACAGCTGGCCGAGCGGCTGGCCAACGAGGCGGGCATACCGTGCTACGCCTACGAGGCGGCTGCGCTGCGACCGGAGCGCAAGAACCTGGCCGTATGCCGAGCCGGAGAGTATGAGGCGCTACAGCAGAAGCTGACCACGCCAGAGCTGATGCCCGACTTCATGCCTTTAGTTGACGAGTTTACAAGTAAACAAGTTGACAAGTTGGATGACAATGCTGACGACTCGTCAACCCGTCAACGCGTCAACATGTCAACTATCATGCGCACCGGCTGCACGGCCGTGGGTGCACGCGACTTCCTGATAGCGGTGAACTTCAACCTGAACACCACGTCGACACGGCGGGCCAACGCCATAGCCTTCGACGTGCGCGAGAAGGGACGGCCCATGCGCGAGGGCAACCCCATAACCGGCCCCGTGATACGCGACGTTGACGGCAACCCCATGATGCAGCCCGGCACACTGAAGTGTACCAAGGCCATTGGCTGGTACATCGACGAGTATGGCATTGCCCAGGTGTCGATGAACATGACCAACCTGGCGGTGACGCCGCTGCACGTGGCCTTCGACGAGGTGTGCCGATGCGCCCAGGCCCGAGGCATACGCGTCACTGGCACCGAGATAGTGGGGCTGGTGCCGAAGAAGACGCTCATTGACGCGGGCAGGTATTTCCTGGAGAAGCAGCATCGCTCGACGGGCATTCCTGAGGAGGACATCGTCAGGATGGCCGTCAAGTCAATGGGGCTGGACGACCTTAAGCCATTCAACCCACGCGAGAAAGTCATAGAATATCTGCTGGAGGATGCCGATGAGACTACAGCCAAGCGACTTGTAGACCTTTCGGCCAGCGACTTTGCCCACGAGACATCGCGCGAAAGCCCTGCTCCTGGCGGCGGCACCGTGGCGGCCTACATGGGCGCGTTGGCAGCTGCGCTGGGCACGATGGTGGCCAACCTGTCGGCACACAAGGCTGGATGGGACGACCGCTGGGAGGAGTTCTCGCAGTGGGCCGACATGGGACAGGACATGATGGCCAGGCTGCTGGCGCTGGTAGACGAGGATACCAGGGCCTTCAACGGCATCATGGCGGCCTATGCGCTGCCGAAGAAGAGCGACGAAGAGAAGGCCGCACGCAACGAAGCCATAGAGCGCGCCACACTGCTGGCCGCCGAGGTGCCACTGCGCACTATGAAGGCGGCGATGCAGGCCTTCATAGTGTGCCGGGCCATGGCCAAGGAGGGCAACCCCGCCAGCGTGAGCGATGCGGGCGTAGGGGCACTGGCAGCAAGGGCCGCCGTCATGGGCGCCGGGCTGAACGTGAAGATAAACGCCGCACAGCTGAAAGAACGTGCCGCGGCTGCCCGCCTCGTGGCTGAGGCCGAGGCGCTCGCGCGAAAAGCCAACGAGAACGAACAGGAGATTTTGGAAACGGTGGAAGCAAAAATCAATGAGCAATGACTAACGAAGAATTCAGAAAAGAATTGCAGGCCGGCATTCCCGAGACGCTGCCAGAGATGCCTGCCTACGACAACAACATAAACCATGCACCCAGGCGAAAGGACATACTGACACCCGACGAGAAACGGCTGGCGCTGCGCAACGCACTGCGCTACTTCCCCCAGCATCTGCACGCGCAGCTGGCACCAGAGTTTGCCGAGGAGCTGCGCCAGTATGGTCGCATATATATGTATAGGTATAGGCCCTCCTACCCCATGTATGCACGCCCCATAGACGACTATCCGCACAAGAGCCGGCAGGCTGCCGCCATCATGATGATGATTCAGAACAACCTGGATCCGCGTGTGGCCCAGCACCCGCACGAGCTGATTACCTACGGCGGCAATGGTGCCGTGTTCCAGAACTGGGCACAGTACAGGCTGGTGATGAAGTACCTGAGCGAGATGACCGACGAGCAGACGCTGGTGATGTATAGCGGCCACCCCCTCGGACTCTTCCCTTCGCACAGGGAGGCGCCCCGCGTGGTGGTGACCAACGGCATGGTCATACCCAACTACTCGAAGCCCGACGACTGGGAGCGCGACAACGCCCTCGGTGTGTCGCAGTACGGACAGATGACGGCCGGCTCGTACATGTATATCGGACCACAGGGCATCGTCCACGGCACCACCATCACCGTGCTCAACGCTAAGCGCCTGCACTCACAGGCCGGCGACAAGCGCTCCACGCTTTTCGTCACCGCAGGCCTGGGCGGCATGAGCGGCGCACAACCCAAGGCGGGCAACATTGCCGGCGTGGTGAGCGTCACGGCCGAGATAAACCCGCTGGCTGCGCGCAAGCGCCACGAGCAGGGCTGGGTAGACGAGCTGCACGAGAGCCTCGACGAGCTGATTCCCGCTATCAGAAAGGCTGTCGGCGAGAAGAAGGTGGTGTCGATGGCCTACGTGGGCAACGTGGTCGACCTGTGGGAACGACTGGCCGACGAGGACATTCACGTAGACCTGGGCAGCGACCAGACCTCGCTGCACAACCCATGGGCAGGCGGCTACTATCCCGTGGGCTACTCGCTCGAGGAGTCGCAGCGCATGATGGCCGAGGAGCCAGAGCGCTTCAAGGAGGCCGTGCGCGCCTCGCTGCGACGTCAGGTGGCAGCCATCAACAGGCTGGCCAACCGCGGTATGTACTTCTTCGACTATGGCAACGCCTTCCTCTTAGAGGCCAGCCGCGCCGGAGCCGACGTCTGGGAGGTTGACAAGTTAACAAGTAAACAAGTTGACAAGTTAACAAGTAAACAAGTTGAAAAGTTAACAAGTGAACAAGTTGACAAGTTGGATGACAATGCTAACAACTCGTCAACTCGTCAACTCGTCAACTCGTCAACCAAGAAATTCCGCTACCCCAGCTACGTGCAGGACATCATGGGGCCGCTGTTCTTCGACTATGGCTTCGGCCCCTTCCGCTGGGTGTGCACCAGCGGCGACGCGAAGGACCTGGCAACGACCGACCGACTGGCAGCCGAGGTGCTCGAGGAGATGAGCCACCACGTGACCGATGACATCAGGGGGCAGCTGCTCGACAACCTGCACTGGATTCGCGAGGCTGGCAAGAACAATCTCGTCGTAGGTTCGCAGGCACGCATCCTCTATGCCGACGCCGAGGGGCGCACTAAGATTGCGCTGGCCTTCAACGACGCCATACGCCGAGGCGACATCTCACGCCCCATCGTCCTTGGGCGCGACCACCACGACGTCAGCGGCACCGACTCGCCCTTCCGCGAGACTTCCAACATCTACGACGGCTCTAACAAGTGCGCCGACATGGCCGTGCAGAACGTTATCGGCGACTCGTTCCGCGGTGCCACCTGGGTAAGCCTGCACAACGGCGGCGGCGTAGGTTGGGGCGAGGTGATCAACGGTGGCTTCGGCATGGTTATCGACGGCAGCGACGACTGCGACCGGCGCATACGGCAGATGCTCTTCTGGGACGTGAACAACGGCATTGCACGCCGCTCGTGGGCCCGCAACAGCGGTTCTATGGACGCCATACGCCGCGAGATGCAGCGCACGCCCGGGCTACAGGTCACCATGCCCTGTTTGGTTGACGACACCATCATCGACCAAGCTCAACTATAAACACATACTATCGGGAGGGGGGATGCCATTGCGACATCCCCCTTCGACGTATTTCCATTACAACATCTTTCGGTAGTGTTCCTTCTGCTCGTCGGCCATCCCGCTGTGGTCGATGCCACTCATCAGCAGGCGCATCAGCCATTTGTAGCGGGTCAGGTCGTGCTTCTTGTAGTATTTCAGGAGATCTGAGAGACTACTGGCATAGTTGCATTTTAGGCGACTGGCGGTAGTCCAGTGGTCGGGCGTGAACGTTTCGAGCAGGTGTTCCAGCATATACCGTTCCTCTACGTTGCGGCGCATCACGGTCATGTTATCGTATTTCTCAGTAGCATAGCGCAGGGTGAGGCCCTCGCTATAGAGATGTTTCTGCCACGGGGCGTTCACCTCGTCGCCATTGAAGGCCGAGAAGTAGACGGGCCGATGGGTGTGGCTGATGATGAGGTCGATGAACTCGCGCTCCTGTCGGTTGTAGTCTTCTTCGGTCGTGGGCTGTTCATACTGGTAGAGCCGCGGGTCGATGCCCAAGCGGGTGAGCAGCTTGTTGCGATAGTCAGGAATGGCGAGGAAGGGCATGCACACCACGAGCTTATCCTGATGCAGGCCCTTGCCGTACTGCAACAGGAACTTCGGTATCAGACACGCATCGCCGTTGCCGATGTAGATGCCCCCTTCGTCCATGCCCTGCAGCTCGTTGTAGTTGTACTGCAGCACGGTGGGCGAATAGAGTCCGCTCTCGTAGTAGCGACGACAGAAGTCCGCGAGGCGTGGCTCGTCGTAGCGCATCATCAGGTAGCTCGTCAGCATATCGTAATCGAAGAATGTCATTTGCTCCGGCAGCTGCTTCAGGGCTTCTTCGGCATAGGGGAAGGCATCTTCGCCGCCCGCCTGCTGCTTGTACTTGCACCAGTAGTAATAATAGTCGTGCGGGATGGCTTTCTCCATCTCATCGAGAACCTGTCGCGAAGCCTCATAGCCGTCGCGGGTGTAGAAGCTCTGATAGAACGTGGCCTGATACAGGTTGCGCCAGGCATTGCCGTCCTTTGGGCGCTGCTTCACTTCCTGTTGCCACAGCTCCGCCTGCCGTGCGTAGTAGGCCGAGTCGCGGTCGCTAATGACGATACTCTCGATTTGCTCCTGTGCCGTCATCGTCGCTGCGACCATGAGGCATGTGATGATAAATGTTGCTTTCCTCATACGTTTAATAGCGTTTAATTATTGTTTGAATATGGTTTGAATAGCGTGTAAAAGCTCCGTATCGCAGCCAGCTGCAATGTCTTCGGGCGTGGGCCAGACCTCTTCGCTCAGCGGGATGCCGTTGGGGTGGAAACAATGACCGCTAGCCGAGAAGGTGAGGCAACTGGTGTAGCGCATGGCGCGGCCCGACGTGAAGGGGAAGGCTACCGTGGGTGCCAACACGCCGCCCGTGGGCTGACCGATGACATAGCCGCGAGGAGCCTGCCTGATGGTCTCGGTTGTCAGCTCTGCAGCGCTCGCCGTCAGGCCGTTCACCAAGACAACGGCGATTCCTCGATAGTAGTCGGGATTGCCCTTGCCCGCTTTCGTGGCATATCGGTTGCGGAAGAAGGCCCCAGGGTGTTGCAGGTCGGCACAGTCATATTGGCAGATCACTGTTGGATGGGGCAGCAGAAAGTCGCCCAATACATCGCGAATATTCTCATTTGGATAGCCTCGCATGTCGAAAACAATGCCCTTGGTATGGGCCAGCGTGGGCAACAACAGGGAGAGTTGTTGACGACTGATGGTGCACAGGTTCACGTAGGCAATGCTGTCGGTGAGCATGCGGGTGGTGTCGGGCGTGGCTTCCGGCAGTGGTTCCGCCCAGTATTGCATGGCATTGGTGAGGCGTATGGTCATGGGATGCCCCTCTCGGACGATGTCATAGCAGACCGAATCGCCGTCGAATGAGGCATAGGCCGGGGCATAATGGTCGAGCGACGTGCCCTCGAAGTTGGAGTAGATTTGCCGTTCTTCACGAATCTCCTTGACGGAACGACCGTTCACATGGGTAATCTGGTCGCCCAAGCGAAGTGGACTTTGCTGCATGCCTTTCGTTAGGAACCGCGTAATCATGAGGCTTTCGCCGTCGCGTGTCAGCATGACCTTCATCGGTAGGTAGAAACTGTGCCACATCATCTTGGCCTCGACGTTGGTCTTGTTGCCATAGAGAGCGGTGTGGGTGTCCTTCAGTGCTGCCGCAGCCACTTTGCAAGCCACATCGAAATCGCTGTCGGTACGAGCTGCAGCAAAGCGACGGATGAAGGCGGGCAACAGTTCGAGCCACTGCTGGCGGCGCTCGGCCATGTAGGGATGGAAGTAGTACATGGCGTTCCAATAGCGGAAGAGTCCCAGCAAGCGATAGCCATCGTCGCCGACGGGAATATGGTCGTAGGCTGTCTCATTGAGCGCAAGGAAACAGCGTGTGCGGGCTTCTTCCGCGTTGCCGCGGCAAGAGGTGAGCGCATAGTGATGCTCGTAGTCGCTGGGCAAACGGGTGATGGGCGGGATATGTGCGTTCAAAGTCTGCATGAACTGCTCTTCGCCCTCGGTCAAGAAGGCATCGCGCAGGATGCGGAACAGCTCGAAGTTCCAGTCTTTCTGTCCTCGGCGCAGGTCGGGGTGATGGTATTTCTGATAGCCCCACACGCGGCAAATCGTCGCCAGTCGTTCTACTTGGGCATCCGTGAGCGTATTGGGCAGTGTAAAACGTGAGTTTCCGTCGAACTCATGATCATGGTTAGCGGGTGGGGGAGGGCATGCTTCTGAGAGCGGTTTGCCGTCGACAAACATGCGAAGATGGCGCAGCTGGATCGTGGCGTTGGCTCGCTTGGCCGTGAAATAGAGGTACAGAAAGGGCACTTGTCGGCCCTCCCGCTCGCTGTCGGCCAGCGGAATGCTCACCTTGAAAGGCTGCCAGCCGCGCTTGTCTCCCTGCAACTCGCAATGGCTGCTGATGCTGTCTTGAAGCAACAGGACCGCGAATTGCGACTCGTCGCTGACTTTCGCCTCGCCCGTCAGCATCAGCGAGTCGGCATGGAGTCGCAGGTCTTGAAAGAAACGGTACATGCACGTCTGGCCTTCCTGTAGGCTTTCTACGGTGAGCCGTCCGTCGTGAGTCGTAAAGGAAGCCTGGTCGTGTCGATTCAGCATCCACGTGCCTTGGTCGTTGCTATGGCGGAAGTTGGTTTGCCAGAAGTTCTGCGGAGCCGTGTCGAGCGGCTCAATGATAAAGTCGCGGAACGCTCGCTCGTAGTCGCCCCACAATGCTTTCTGTGCCTGTGCCATCGTGGCTGCGACCAGCATCAATGAAAAAAGGAATCTCTTCATACCGTTTGCTTTTTTCGGCAAAGGTAGGAAGAGATTCCTGTTTTAGCCCCAAACAATGCCTGACATTAGTCTGACATTTTGCTGACATTAGTTTAAGCATTGATAATCAGTCGGTAGCTTCGACCGCGGTCGGCCTCGATGGTGAGCCTCGATTGTGCTTCGAGCACCGTCTTCAGTCGTCGGATCAGTGTGTAGAGGGTCTCGTTGGCATCGTCTTTCTTCGGCCAAAGCGCCTCGCAGATGTCGGTTTTCGAGAGACGATAGTCGGCAGCGCGGAAGAAAAGCTCCATCAGTTGCTGCTGCATGGGTGTGAAGCGCACCTCCTCCTGACAGCTGTTGAAGAAGCGATCGCCCTTCAGCGTCAACCCACCGAAGCCTTTATCGGTATTCACCACCGGTTTCTTGGACAAGCCAAGAGCATCCTTTGTCGCCGGCCTGCGACGATGTAATCCGCATCCCATGGCCCAGACAAGCGCCATCGATGCCAGTGCCATCGAGGGCCGCTGGTCGCTCAGTTGCCAGATGGTCAGGGCCGAACAGTTGGCTTGCAACTGCAGTTTTTCCTTCTTGGTCGACAGCGACAGCACCGCCACTCCGCGCAGTTCAGCCCACTGCAAGTGACTGTTGAACGTGCGGATGGTGTCGGCCGTAATCACGTCGCTCTGCTTCTCCTGCAACGTCTGCGCCAGCGCCTGCTGCAAGTCATGTTCAATGCTTCGCTCTGTGGTTTTATAATCGCGAATGCCCACCACAACAGACGGGACAATCAGCATCATGAAAACGATAAAAGGATGATAGTGCTTCATATGGTGTGCAACATTTTTCGGCAAAGTTAGCCAAATTATTCCAATCCGTTTACGTTTTTAGTCTTTTTAAAACAGGAATTCAATATTTTTATTATCTTTGCGCTTCAGAAGATGAAGCATAAGGTGATTATACTCAGGCGGCTGCCTTTTTTCAGCAAGGACATTCTGGCGGTTACGCTGTGCGGACTGATTCTTTCGGTCAGACCGCTCAGCCGTGTGGAGCTGAACCACGAGTTGATTCGGAATGTTACTAACTTTACTTTATTCTGGTGCGGCAAAGAACTGGCGGTCGTCGGTTGTTACGCTTTGATTGCCGTGATAGGTGAAACCTGGCGGAATAAGGGCGATGCTACGCTGGCCAAGACCAGTCCCCTCGGTTTCAAAAGTGCTATGCTGCCAGCAGGAGAGCACGTAGAGGTTTTTGGCCATGTAGCTTTCCAGATAGTACTCTTTCGCCTGCGTGTTTTCATGATTCCAGTTGGCATCGGCATTGAGCACGAGCGGCAATCCGTCGATGAGCCGCTGGCGTACTTCGGCGATGCTGAGCAGTTGACCGTTTTCATCGCTAACGTAGGCGGCAAATGTCGGGTCCATCCATAGCCATTTCCCCAACTGTCGGCTCCATACCATCGTGATGACATGGCAGTCGGAATCGGTGTCATAGGCTTTTGATTCGCAGGTGACGAAGCGCGACGGCCAGCCCATGGCCAGGTAGAGCTCGCTGAGGATGATGGCCAGTCCGCGGCAGTTGGTGCCAACACCTTTTGCGCGGCAAGCCTCATAGATGTCTATGCTGTTGCGGCGCTCGCTGGCAATGCCGTTCTGTCCGTCATGGCGGATGGCATCATGCAGCCAGTAGAGAATGTTTTTCATCTGCGACACTTCGTCGCCTGTGCCAGCAATGCTGTCTAAGTGGAAGTATTCACGCACTCGTTTTAGTCCTGGCTCTTCGGGCGAGGCATAGGTAAACTTGATGCTTTTATCGTCTGTGGCATAGGGAGCCGACTGTTGCAGGATATAAAGTTTGTCACCTTTCCCACGGATGCTCTGGAGCATCTTCTGGAATCGCTTATCCTGTCGGATGAAGTCGAAGTCGGTGTCCTGTTTCATGTTTCCATAGTCCTCATAGCCAGCATCGATGCTCAGCTGTAGCAGCCGCATGGCATCCTCTTTCTGATGGGCAAGCGAATAGGAGCATGCCATGTTATAGATCGTGCCATTGACGACGAAACGCTTCAGGAAATCATCGACCTCTACGCTATCACTCATCCATTGCCGAGCCGTTTGTTCCAATTGCATGATGCTGGCGCGTTCTGATTTCGTCAGCTTGGTCAGGTCGCTTTGCGGTATCAACTCCTTAAATTGACTGTAGAGGACGATGCCGTTTGTCTCGTAACCTTTGAACTGGGGGCTGTTGTAAGGCTCGCCAAAGTAGGTGTTGCCCACAATATTGTTGAACACCACACGCTCCAGCTTAGGGCAGTTCTGGCAAAGCTGTGGGCCACCTGTGCTGAAAACAGGCCCATTGAAGACGATCTCGCGCAGTTCTGGGTTGTTCTGAATGGCACCTGCATCAATATGACCTACGAGCCCGTTGAAAACGAGACGGCGCAAACGGGGCATGTCGCAGAACGTTCCGCCTGGGATGTAGTGCACAGGTTCGTTGATGATTCTCTCAGTCTGTTCAAACCACTCTTGATGGTAGTGGGGAATGCAGATGCTGTTGGGTGCTTCGCCGTCGGCGCGCTCGACGATGAGTTGGCGAGTGGCGATGATATAATAAATAATGTACGCGTGGTAGCAGCCGCGCTCGTCTTGCCAGTTCAGAATGATGCAGCGGTCGTCGCCGACTTTGTCCGTCCATGCTTGGTAGTGCACCATGGGGACGATGGCCTGGCGGATGCGCTGGTGCAGACCGTCGAAGTCTTTCTCTGAGGAAGAGGTGCGAACAATGTGGGTGCGGGTGGGACAACGATGATTCATATTCTGCCACCAGATGTGCCCTTCGCGGTCGTTGCTGACGAAGAGCGTGTCGATGACTTGTGCATCAGGGAGCGACTGTCGCCGACTGAGTTCCTTCTCCATCAGGGCGATGAGCTTGTCGGGTGTGCCCACAAGGCTTGCCGACGGCTGCTCTGTGCCCATGAGATGGTCGATGAGGCGTACAAAGCCGGGGATGGTGATGCGCTGCTCGCCTGGCTGGGTCACCACACGAATCAGACAGAGTTGTTCGCGATAGTGGGCTGCAAGGTAGAGGTGATAGGCTCCGGCGGTCGTGAACGTGCAGGAAACACTCGTTAGGATTGGCTTGCCATGCGAAACGCTATTTCTCCGGCTGATGGTCACATCGTTGTGCTTATCGTAGCGCTTGACCACATTCCACCATTGGCTGATCTCCCTGTCTGTCGGCGAGGGCAGTAGGACGATGCGGGCCTTGGTCTGGCTGCGCTCGTCGGAGTAGCCCATCCATATCTCGTAGTCCTTGTCGCCGTCATATTGGAAGAGGGTATCTATCACACGAGCGCCAAGGCGTTGCGAATAGTCTTCGAAAAGACGGGTGACGGGGCTTGCCTCCGTTGCCGACAGTTCCTTGTGATCGTATCCTACGCCAGGGCCGTTAGCCGGGCTCTTGGTAAGACTGATGCTGCCGGGGCTGTTCACGCCGTACTTGAAGGTCAGTTTCGTGCGGTTGTAGGTCATGAGAAAATAGGCCGAGGTGTCGCCCGCCTCAGGCTTTAGTCGCATGGCGATGCGCCCGTTGAGCGTTTCGCCTGCGCTCTCGTCGGTCATTCGGCGCAGGTGGGGCAGCTGGTCAAGCCAGGGTCGCAGGCCTCTAATCAGCTTGGTGGTAGCCTCTATCGGTCGGTTGTCGATGGTGAACTCGCCGCGTGTGGCATGGTTACGACCGTTGCTTTCGACGATGGCATAACCGTCGAGGCTGTTCATGAGCAGATGGTTCATGATGCTGTCTACGACCTGGTCGGTTCGGCTCTGTGCCTGTAGTCCTATCGGACAGAGCAGCAACAGCTGCAGAATGAGGTGCTTCATATCGAGTCTTATTGGTTTTCAAATTCGTTGATCATGGCGGTCATCTCGCATTCCATCTCATGCATTTCGCAGGGAATGCAGTCATCTTCCGTCGTCGTGGCCGCTGATTGCGCAGGCTTCTCAACTGGCTTCGTAGCAGTTTGTGACGTTCGGACTGCCAGTTTGTGACGTTCGGACTGCCAGTTTGTGACGTTCGGACTGTCAGTTTTAAGGCTTAAAACTGGAGCGGCTTGTGCCGAATCATTGGCCGAAGCTACTGCTATTGCCTGTTGATGCATGGCTTCTGGCTGTGGCTTGGGCCAGAAAAACACGGCGAGAATGATGGCTACCGAAGCCGCAAGGGCAGCATGTCGCCACCAAGTGCGACGATTCCTGCGGGCATTGATGCGCCCCATCACCCGCTGCTCCATGTCATCGGGCATGTGCAGACGGCTGGCGCGTTCGTTCTGTCGGTGGAGAGCGGCTTTTATGAGTTGTTCGTTATTCATCGTTCATACTGTTTAGAATGAGTCGGAGTCGTTGTCGGATGCGCTGTAGGCGGGTAGAGAGTCGCGAGGCTTCGCGGTCTATGTCTTTTGCTCCAAGAATATAGGCAATCTCCTTGAGCGGCTGCTCGTCGAAGTAGTACAGATGGAGCAACATCTGGTCTTCGGGCGGCAGCTGTTGGATGGCATTGTCCAGTTGTTCGGCAGTCGCCTTGTCGGGCAGTTCGTCGGGCGTGTCGGCCAGTGCGACATCGTTCTCTTCGAGCCAGACCACAGGGCGTTGTCGCAGGTGGTGCAAGGCCGTGTAGTAGGCAATGCGCTGAAGCCAAGTGGCAAAGGAAGCCTTGTCGGCATCGTAGTCGGCCAAGCGCTCGAAAGCCGTGACGAAGGCATCCTGCACCACGTCCTCGGCATCCTCCTGTCGACCGACGATGCGCCCCACGAAGGCCATGAGGCGGTCGCCGTTCTGCCTGATCAGCTGTGCAAACTCCTCTGTATGTCCGTCGAGGATGCGCCGTATCTGTATGTCTGCCTTGCGTTTCATCTATATAATATAAACAAAAGGCAGCAGTTCGTCACACAGTTGCCTTGTTATTTAACATCTTTTCTGATATATAATTTTGTGAACAACTAAAAAAAACAAGGGAGCATAAATGCATCTTTTTTAATAATCTTTATTGTGAAATTTCTCTGTTTTTTGTAAAATGTATTACCTTTGCACGGTAAAACATGAAACACAAGGTGATCATATTCAAACGACTGCCATTCTTTAGCAAGGACATCCTGGCAGTCACGCTGTGCGGACTGATTCTCTCAGTCAGACCGCTCAGCCGTGTGGAGCTGAACCACGAGCTGATTCATGTGGCACAACAGCGCGAACTGCTTTATCTTCCGTTCTTCATCTGGTACGTGGCCGAATGGCTGGTGCTGCTATGCAAGTATCGCAACTGGGAGCAGGCCTACCTCCACATCCGTTTCGAAAAGGAAGCCTACCGCCACCAGCACGACCTCAACTACCTGAAACATCGCAAGCACTATAAATATAAATAGGAAAAAGCAACGGAGACCCTGCCGTCAACATAAGAAGCTCCGGCCGTCAACATAGCTGTGGGACAAACAAACACACAATAATGAAAGCCCTGTCATCATTGCTGATAACAGGGCTTCTCTTCTTGCCTTTCGGCTGAAA
>ERZ842401.2303-NODE-2303-length-25663-cov-4.950836_pt1 | contig 25663 bp, 23 predicted proteins | sample MGYA00521270_ERZ842401 | MGnify/ENA primary metagenome ERZ842401 (study PRJEB31892, sample SAMEA3878208) | bioreactor metagenome | biome: Moose rumen | place: Sweden | collected 2011-10 | study: EMG produced TPA metagenomics assembly of the PRJEB12797 data set... | reverse complement strand
CGCCCTAGCTATATAGTGCCTAAATCTGCGGTTTCTTTATTTAATGCTTTCAAGAACATCATCTCGCCATGAATAAAAAGTCTTCAATGTTCTCAAAATTATAAATGAAACTATTAGACTCGGTCAATTCCACAGGTTTAATTGAGTTTATTATCTCAAGACGAGTCTTTAACAACTCTTTGATATCCAATATGTGTTTGATAATTATTTGAAGGCAAAATACCAGCCTTTGTATTATGTGTCACAACGCTTTAATGCTTGTAAGATAATCAGATTGAATATGGTAGCATACTATAAGAAGTGCTGTAATAAAAAAAATATAAACACCTATCCAAAGAATGAAAGACCTACGATATTTGCCTGTTTTGAAATGAATAAGTACATATAGGGCAACAATTACAAAAAGAGGTTGTATTGGCAAAATATAACGGCTTACAATGCCTCCTGTAATATATGCAATTATAAAGAAAATAACAAGAGGCCACCATGCCCACATCCCAAGGTGACTCTGTTTATGGTGTACAATACTTAGATATAAATAATAAAAAACACTAACTCCACCAATAAAATACCACATAAATCTAAAACGAGGTAAAACTGTAAAAACACTTATTTCAGAACGCTCGTATAACCAAGGGAATGGAATTATGTATTGAATCCCAGTGGTTACAGGGAGTAATAATAGTCGTTTCCAAGCAGGATAATGAAAATAATCTCCGACAATTGCTGCATAAGGTTGTTGCTCAAAACTTATTTTAAACGCTTTAGCCATCGGGTCTCCACCATCTACGGTATTATATTGTTGCCCAAAAGAATATGAAAACAAGATGCTAAATAGAATTGTTATACAAATTGAAATAAGGCAGTACACCACCCCTAACTTCCATTCTTTGCGTTGGTTGGAAAGCCCCATCATTATTGCGCCAATAGCAGCGAAATAAGCATAGCTGGTACGGACAAAAGCCAAAATCAGACATCCCAAAACAAATAGTGCCACGTCCTTATGTCTTGTGCGTTTAGAAACATTCAATTCTTGTGACATCCCAACCAATGCATAGCCTACTAATGCAATTCCTAAAGTACATGCCGCTTCTTTCTGAAGTCTTAAACTCTGTGATAAAAGAAATCCTAAAAGCGAGACCATTACCATCGCTATCACCGTTACATTCTTTATATCAATGTCTTCAAATTTGTCTTGGAACAAACGGTTAGCAAGCTTGCCTGTCATCACGATGGATAACATAATAAACATATAATTTAAAGCAATAGGCCATACTATACTTACTCCAAATAATTTCCACAAGAATGCCGTAATAATAGATATGCCCTTAAAACCAACCTTTGGTTCTGGGCATCTTCCATCATAATGTGACAATGCCCATTTATAGTAAACGGCATCATCTGATTTTAAACCAGGATATTCAAAAGATCCTTCAACATCTACTGTCCAGCTCTTTATACTAACAATTGTGTAAATGGCCAAAGCTAATCCAACAATTAACAAAAGCCACATACCGAAGAGAGACCTAGATTTGCCGTATGAGAACACCAAACGTGGAATTAAGTATGCTGTTGCTAAGGATATTGTAAGTTCAAAGGCTTCGTGAGTTGTGAAATAAAATGATGACAAAGCCGCAACTATTCCTAGAGCAATAACTTCACCAAAACAGATAATATATTTCCTAAAAGAAAAAAGTTGAATTATTCGAGATGAAATGTGACTTACATTAGTATTCATCTTAATTTTTCATTTTTTATATGAAGATAAAAGAATAGTTTGATGATTATCCAATAAACGACTGTCAGCAAAAATAGAACTAATAGGCAATATAAGGTTTTGTTAAATGTAATAAAAATCAATCCTAAGCTTACCATTAATTGAATTGTAAAATAAGTAGTGGAAACAACAAGATGTGGGATCTTAAGTTCATTGGCAAGTAGTTGATACACATGCTTGCGATGTGCCTCAAAAATGTTTTCACGCAGGTATATTCTATGAATAATTGTCATAATACTGTCAACTCCGTAAACAGCCAAAAACATTATGTATGATATGTCATGAGTCTTAGCTATTAGTCGTCCTATAAGGAAAATTATAACAAATGCAATCGTAACAGAACCCACATCTCCAGCAAAACATCTCGCGCGTTTCCTGAAATTAAAAAAGCAGAAAACCAATATACTCGCTATAACAACTAAAATAAGTTTATCTAAAACGAATTCGTAGTTGTGATTTAAATATAACAATGGAATTAGCGCTGCGAGACTATAACAACCAGTAATACCGTTGATTCCATCCATAAAATTAAACGCATTGATGATACCTGTTGCAACAATAATTGCTGCAATTGTTATCAATATACCCCAACCAGATAAGACTATTAAACCACATTGATATAACAACAGTATAATGGATATGAAATGAATGACAATTCTATATCTGTTTGGAACGGAATGTATGTCGTCGATAAAGCTTACAATACTTATTAGGATTGCTCCAATAACAAACCATGGGTAAATTGAAAAATTGAATATTGCCCATAGAATGATTCCAAGTATAAAAATTATGCCACCTCCGCGTATTGTAGGGCGGTTGTGGCTGCTCCTTTCGTTTGGAATATCCAGGATATTATATCGTTTTGCAATATGAAAATAAACTACCTCTAAAAAAAAGAGTATTGCAAATGCCAAAATAAAAAAATAAGACTCTCTCACGATTATATTAATTCTAATTATTAAATTTCTGTTGAACTTGGGGCTAAATGTGATAAAGCTAGATGCTTGTTTCCTGACAATCTGTTCAATATAGCGATGACTCGTCCAATAACTACAAGAAGACGCAGCCCACCCTGTTTGCAATTCCGCAATTATTTAGCATCTTCATCGTTGATAGTTTCTAGAACAGATTGCGACCATACGTAAAAGTCTTCTATGTTATCAAAATCATAAATGAAATTATTTGATTCTGTCAACTCGACTGTTTTTTTGGGATTTACTTTCTCAACACCTTTCTTCAATAAATCATTTAAGCCCATTAAATTCCTGATTTATTGTTACAGATTTACTATTTTCGCTTTAGACCAGTCTGTTAGTTTGGATGCTTCTTCTACATTGATGAAATCAAAGTCGTTAAGATAGCGTTTGAATTTATCAAATGCCCCTGATAATCCAACCCTGTTTTTCCATTGCCTGAGGCGTGGAAGGTGTTTCATTTGTGGTTGCCAAGGGTCAAAATCACTAGGGTGGAAATAAGTCATCACATACGGAGATTTTTCTGTAGCTTGACGGATAAGCCAATATGGCATCAACCGGAAATATCCACCTCCAGAGAAGACTACGTCTCGCCCTACAATGCGATGTAGATTTATTGGGAATTCCTTTATAGTGACGCCTTCATGAGATATAATAGCAGGCACTGCCATACCAAAAGACGGCATACCACCAAAATCCCTATTTGATGGAAATATAGAACAATCTGTGCTTATCCCTTCTTCTGCTAGAACATCTAAGGCATATAAATTGTTTTCTGTGATAGAAAAAGCAGGAGCACGAAACAGTTCTACCTTTTTGCCTGTCACATTCTCAATTTGTGCAATCGCCTTATGCAGATCTTCACGAAACTCATCTTTATTAAATCGAGTGATTAGTTCGTGCTGATATGAATGGCAACCAATCTGGTGGCCTTCATCATCAATCATCCGAATGACTTTCGGATGGTGTTCTGCAATCCATCCAAGACAGAAAAATGTAGCCTTCTGTTTGCGAAGGTGTAACTCGTCAAGAATGCGCTCCACACCTTCATAAATCCTGACCTCAAATTTGTCCCACTCCATGTCACGACTTAAATTATCATGACAATACCAGTCTTCTATGTCAAAAGTTAAAAGTCTCATATCATATTGTTTAAGCAACATCAAAATCTAATAATTGAAAGAAAATATTTTCATCAGTCATCATAGGGAGTTCTCCATCACTCATGTCTTTAAATATTAGATTAAACGGAGAACGCTTAATGAATTTTGGTATATTAAAGTATATACCAGACGGTTTTAATCCTAATCCTATATATAGCCTAAAAACATAAGACTCTTTTTTAAGTTCTAATTGGTCTAAAGTCATTCCATCTGGAATTCTTGCAACAGCAGAATGGAAGAGAGGTTTATCAATACTACCATAAATAGTATTTCCTTTTGCGGAATATGTGAAATGCGGACATCTGAGTCGCCATTTCAAAAAGTCCTCATCATAGAAAATTATATGTTTGCTCTTGGGAATACTGTGATTGAAAGGATCACCAAGACCAGCTTTGACTTCAAGAGGGGCTATTAAAGAGAATCCCAAATTTTTTAAGAACCCATGGGTACTATTTGCATTTGCTACACCGATGACATACTTATAACCCAAATCTTTTCCTTTATCATAAGTTTGTTGGGCTAAAATAGTGAACAAACGTTTCCCCCGATGATTAGGATGTGTGGCAGTGTTTAAAGAAAGTAAACCAGGAATCCTTTTCCCATCTATTGACATTTCAATAGGTATTGTGGCATAGTGAGCAGCTAGTTCACCATTCTTAGCATATGCGTTAAAAGACAAAACTTGACCTCTTGGATTATCAGCATATTGCCATTTTAGGTACTCATAAGTGAACTTGTTCACTCTATTTGGGAATGTTAAATGTAGCAATTTTTTTACTTCCTCAATTTCGTCTGTAGAAGCAGACATCCTTTTAATTTCATAATCATCCATATTGATTTAGATTCTGCGATTAAGTATTATATATTTTAGATTCAATATCTTTCCAGACTAATTGTGGTGAGAAATTACTAATAACAAATCCTCTGCAATTATTCTTATGTTGCTGCAGGAGTTCTGGCTCATCAAAATAACGGGATAATTGGTTGACAATTGAGCTGCTGTCTCCTTTTATAACATACATGCCTGTTTCGTTCTCGCAAATAGCATCACGACTGCCTGTGTGTGAAGTGGTGAGAACAGGAACTTCCATAGCCTGTGCCTCAATTATCACAGACCCAAAACCTTCACGATGAGTACACAACACCATAACATCCATTAAAGAATAATAATATGGTGTTTCGGTTGAATCCACTTCTCCAACAAATAATATATCATTATCCTTTTCAATAACATCTTTTGTTGCATGTGGTACAGCATTACGTCTTTCAAACGGTCCAACTAACAGCAGTTTAATGTTTTTATATTTGTTTTTAAGCTCTTCAAAGGCATTTACAAGCTCAACAATTCCCTTGTCGATAACCAATCTGCCGACAAAGCCAATTACTCGATCTGTATCTTGTAAATGATATTGTTCTCTTAAACGTATCAACTTTGACTTGTCAATATGTTTTGGATTATAAAGCTTGCTGGCATCAATACCATTACAAGATCCATGATTCAATAATACTAACTTTTCTGGTCTTGTAAGCCTCAAATCAGTGCTTAGCTCAACTAGAAATGGACTTACACAAACAACCTTAGTAGATAATTTGGAAATAAAACGTTCTATCAAAATTAAAATAAAACGTTTTATACCATGTGCTGTCTCAAATAAAGTGCCATGTCGGAAATATACTCGTTGGGGTGTTCTTGCAAGATATGATGCTATCAATGCCTGTACACCTCCTTTAAAAGTATGTCCACAGACGACATCAAATTTCTCTCTTTTTATATATTTATAGAGTTTAACAAGCGACTTTATATCTGTCCAGGGTTTTACTTGGCGTGGCAGATCAACTTCAAAGGCTTTACACCCCTGTTTTTTTGCATATTCAGCAAGCTTCTCTGATGGACTGCAAGCCAAATGAACATCATACCCCTTATTAATAAAATGACCTATTTGGTCTCCAAAAAAGAAAGGGACAGAGAAATAAACAGAGACGACATTAAGTATTTTCTTCATAATAGTAAAAAGATTAACATTGCTTTTTAAACACCAAACGTCCTGAGTATAAATCAATATGCGGTTTTATATATGGTATAAAAAAATTTCGATACAACAGACTTATAGGAGACATCAGTTTTGAATTTCTAATAAGGAAATTATAGAACTTTTCTTGATTAGTATTAAATTGATCTTTTAATGGGAAGACATTTCTTTCTACACAATAATCTATTAATTCTTTTCTTTTTTTATAATCGAAGTTCCCCATTAACAAGCGTGAAATAATAGGTTGTGAAAAATGTCTTCTTTGTAAAGAATTATACTTACTCTTTTTAAATTTAGAAGATATTTCAAAACTAACATCAGCTAAGGCCTTTATACTACGTTCCAAACTAATAAAGTCTTTACTTGTAGTTATTGAGTTTTTTCTTTTAATGTAATGATAAACAACAACATCTATTACACAGATATGATTATTGTAGTTGTGAAACAAATCAAGATTAAACATCAAATCCTCAGCATAAGCAAATTTTTTGAATCTTAATTCTTTTTTTTTCAAAAAATCTTTTCTTATCCAATACCCCCATACAACATTTCTCATCCCAAATTTGTTGACATAATCATAAAATGAGCCATTAAAAATAATGTCATCTGATGTATTAATTGGATGCGTATTTTTACCGTCAATAAATGTAGCTGATTTGAACGAAATCACATCAATAGGAAAAAAAGATTCCTTAGTACGATTAAAACATTTCGCAAGAATCTTTTTATATGAATTATCTTCAATCTTATCATCACAATCTACAAAATGTATCCAATCTCCAAGTGCAGAATCAATACCTTTATTCCTTGAATACCAAAGTCCTTGATTGGATTGTTGTATTATTTTTATATTATCTTGTCTCCTTGAAAAATCTAATACTATTTTTGCCCCATTATCGCTTGAACCGTCATCAATTACTATTATTTCATAATCATCTGGTGAAAGCCCTTGCCCAACAATACTCTTTATACAATATGAAATGTATTGTTCGCCATTATACATGGGAATAATTACACTCAAAAGCATTTTAGAACAATGTTTTTTTATAAAAGACAAAAAATATAATTGTTTAGTTCTATATTATCGTTCTTTAAACTGAAAGAACAGAAAAAAGTAAATTACTTTTGTATTTGACTCTTACCATTATTAGCTCGTCTTCTGTGAAAGTAATTATAAACAAAATTTGGGCAAAGAGAGACAATAATTGGTCTTAATGAAACAAGATAATACCGTTTAGGCAAACCAAGATTTCTCATGACCTCAATGTGCTTCTTTGCTGAATACAGCCTATTTTTGAAGTTTCTTCTTTTAGAGGCATTTTGGTCATCTCGCATTTTATATATTGGATGTTGGAAATTATATCCCTTGTAACCAGCAACATAAAACTTGTGCCATAAATAATAATCTTGACCACGACGAAGGTCTGGACGTACTGTGTAATTGCCAACAGAGTTCAATGCTTCACGCCGCATCATAACTGGAGCATGACAGAATGGAGAGCGATATACAAAGTCCAACTTTGTTGGACATTCAACATTTCCTTGCACACCCCACTCGCCATTCTCATCAAAATTTATCATTTGTCCAGAAACAAGAGCATACTCAGGATGTTCATCAAGGAATGCCACCTGCTCCTCAAATCGAGTAGGCAAAGATAGATCATCTCCATCCATACGTGCAATAAATTCGCTATGGGCATACTCTAAACAATGGTTGAGTGTGGCTGCTAGTCCTAAATTCTTCTCATTTTGAATGACATGAATATTCTCATGCAATGTTTCATAATGTTTCGCAAGAGCAAGTGTACGCCCATCATCAGTAGATGCATCATCACACATTATTAACTCCCAATCTGTATAAGTTTGGGCGATAATTGAGTCAATTGCTTCGGCAAGAGTTTCGGCGCAATTATAAATGCCCATTATAATAGAAATTCGACTCATTGTTTTGATTTGCTTGTAATAACTTCTCTGATTTGGGTACTACTGGTTCCCTTAGTGTATGGAAAATAAATAATTTTCACACCTTTGTCGGCAAAATAATCCTCATAACGATTAAAACGTTCTGTTCCTTTGTAGTCACTACCTACAAATAGGAAATCATACTTTATAACTCCAGTTTTATATATATCACAGTCTTCTCGCATTGATGGTATCACTTTATCAACCCATTTTAAATTTCCCACAATACGCATTCGTTCATCAAAAGGTATGAATGTTTCCTTGCCTTTATGAGAAGCATCAGCGTGAACGCCAACTACAAGATAGTCACAATATTGTTTTGCTCTCATGATAAGGTTAAGATGCCCAACATGGAACAAGTCAAAAGTGCCACTTAAATATCCAATTTTCACTTGTGGTTTGAGATTTAGTCTTCCAGCATCCATCTTAAACTTATAACTGTCAATACCAAATTTATGAGGGTCAGAATTATATCGCTCTATAACACCTTTGAATACAGTCTCATAATCAGGAATAAATAGGGATTCTTTCTGGTGCATAAGATCGATAATTTCTTTAGCAAGCTCTTTTGTCTGACTCAAATCATTCTCACCACCATTAAATTTAGTGCCTTTTATAGAACCTGGGGATACATTAAGAATTCTATTGGCGGTTCCGGCCATTTCAAGTTCAATGTTAATGGCTTCAATCCCTTTACATAATGCAGCTTTTGTCGCACTATATAAAGCAAACAATGGAGATGAAACCCAACCAGCAATACTCCCCATAACCGCACAATAAAATGGTTTTGTGTCTTGCAAACGAGAGTAAAAGAAGTTCAATACTTTTATTGCTGAAATCGCGTTTACTTGGAACTGGTTACTGACCTCTGTTTCAGTAATAGTCTCAAATGGAGCAACTCTTCCATAGCCAGCAGTATATACCAAACAATCAACATCATTATACTTCTCAAGAAAACCAAAGTCATCGTTAAGAAGGTTTACAATCTCACTTGTCGTGTTCTCTGGAAGTTCTGAACTTGGTTCTACTTTATCAATAATAACAACTTGAGAGTATTGTTTTGAGAGTTCCAAAGCAATAGCAAGTCCAATACCATTACTTCCACCAATAACTAGTGCTTTTTTGTCCATAATGTTATTTTATTTTGAGTTCTTCTGCAATAATATCTAATGATTGTATTGATGCGTTACCGTATGCGGTAACATATTTGTTACGAAACATTTCTGTTTGTTTTCTTGCTTTTTCTTCATCTAAAGATGATAGAAGACATAGCAAATCATCCTCATTTTCAGCATAAGGGAGTTGTTCTCGAATATCAAAATAAACTCCTCTTTTTTCAGCATATTCATCATAGTCGAAAGTGAAACAAACCATAGCCTTGTCCATAATTGAATAGTCGAATAATATACTTGAATAATCGCTTACAAGAATATCTGACGCTATCATCAAATCTTCAAGCACAGGATAAGATGACATATCATGGACAAAATTATTCTCAGATATGTTCATTAACTGTGTAACTGCATAATGTGCCCTAAACAATAATGTATAATTATCTCCTAGTTTTCTCTCCCATTTTTCTAAATCAATTGGAAGTAAGAGTTTAACACCTTCACTTGTATAATGGTATTCTCTATATGTGGGTGCATATAGAATCACCTTTTTGTCTGGTTGTAAACCTAATTTTTCACGCAATTTGTCCCGAAAATCTATTGTGTAGTCATGCAACATATCATTTCGCGGCAGACCTATGATTTTGAAATTTTTGAAAGGAACGTCAAAAACCTTGCTGAAAATCTTTGCTTCAAACTCACCTTGAGCGGTCATAATATCATAGCGACTCTTGACTTTTCTTCCAAAAGATTTACTATCTTTTGAAATATCATTTCCCATGTGTTTTATAGGGGTGCCATGCCATGTGTTAAAATAGAATGTGTCTTTACCTTTGAATGATAGACCCCTCTCAACAGAACTGTTTGTAATCCAGACACGCGCTCGTAATGCTGTTAGGTAGTATTTTAAACCATCTGTCTTAATTTTTTCACCAATAGGAATATCAAACTGTTCTGGATTAATAAATGCCCAGACTATTTTAAAACTCTTATACCTCTCATCTTTTATCATTCGTTCATAAATAGCCTTTGGACTATCGTCAAATTTTCGCCCTCCAAATGAGATGAAAAGGATTAATTTTGGATCTGTTTTTACAAATAGTTTTAAGAGCGACACAAAGAAAGAGCCTAAATAGAAATAAAAATTGTAAAACAAACTAGAATTCCGAATCTGTTCAACTAAAGATGAATGAGAAAACATAAATATGTTAGTTTGATAATGTTAATATTCAATATGATGCTTGAACTGTATTTATTAAAGTGCTTTCATCTACACCAAACAAAGTTTCATTGAAAATATATGGAGTTAAACTTGCCATACGGTCTGTAAAAATATAGAAATAAATTAAATGTCCGACCACAAAAACAATGGTTAACCCCCAAGATAATTTCTTACTTGGATTAGCAAATAATTCAGCCCATAAAAAGATTGCTGAAATTTGGAAATATGCTGCAAAACGATTTGTTTCAACATATAATCCCATTATCGCCACTACTAAATATATAATTGCTGCACATATAATCATGTGTAGAAAAACATCATAACGATATAATAATCGTTTATCAATAAATTGACGTCTCCACACAAAGAATATAGCTAGCAAAGTATAAAAAACTGTAACACCCCAACCGAGGCCAGTTGTTTCTTCTGAAAAACCATATAGTTGATATCTTTGTTCCAAAGATGTGCCGAAATCAATAAGCAAAGGCATTAATGATGTTATAATTGAAACTCCAACCACAATTAAAAGTGCACTTTTCCAGGAGAATCGCATAGTGAGCAAAAAATATAATGGCAATGTAACTATGATTGTTTTATGAAATAATGCTGCAATTATAACAATTATACTATAATAAAGGAACTTTTTTCGTATTAAAAACGGAATTGACAAACTATAAATAGCAATAGCAATTCCTTGTCGTTCGGCATTAAAACTAAATGTGTATAAACCTAGCGTGATAAACACAAAAATAGAAACTAACTCATTCTGTGAAACTAGATGAATGCTTGTCAAAATACAACAACACACTATCAATGCAACCATAATCAAGAGAACATGGTATTGATTACTTAACCTTCTTGCTAATAACCTTAATTGATAAAAACCTGGCTCATCTTGAAGCTGTTCCCAAAATGTGTCACCTTCTATAGTTGGATCATACAAAGGATTATCTTTCACCTCATCCTCAACAACTAAACTTTGAAATTTTCGAGTATAACTACCTGTATCTGTACCGACTTTTGAGTCTCTTAAACCAGCAAAAAGAACTAATAACAACAATATAGCTGTTAGCAATACTTTATTGCCGTATGCCTTTTGATACCAAGCATAAATTGCTATAACAAGAGCAAGAAAAATATAATAAGGTGCCAATTCTAAATAAATTTGTGGTTATTTATTCAAGTTTCGCAAGTTGTTAACTTGCTCAAAGTTTAATGTTTAGTGGTTAGAGTTTAGAGGATAATCAGTGTGAAATATAAAAAAATTTGAAAATTTTCTACTCTAAACTCTAACCTCTGACCTTCAAGTTTTTAAAGTTTTAGAACTTTAGAAACTTGAGTTATTTAATTATAGTCATATTGAGAAAGGACATTGTCTATCACTTCTTTATGCGATTCGCAGCGTAACATGTTATGAGTTACATTTGCTTGCTTCTTACCATATAATAAACGAACAAAAAAATTCCCCAAACGCCTGTTCAAAGCAATAATCAGACGTGGCCATCCAAGCAATAATGGCAAATTCAATGCTTGTCCTTTTTGACAAAATTGTTTCCATTGGTCATTTAGAAACTCATCGTCGTTAATATGACCATTACGTGTGGATAGAACCTGTTGCCATTTTTTTGACTGGTCTTCGTCCATAAAATGGAGACCATCTTTTCGCATTTGAATCATTCGGTGGTTTATCTGTTTCTCCTCACCATTAATGTTCACATTAATAATCATACCTGAGTTCCAGCTCTCATCGTTCTCACGATAGCCAAATAAGCTGTTTCCTTGGCCATATACAATGCAAGAAGAACCTATCCTCTCAATAGTGCCAACGCAATGACTGTGCTGACAGAGGACTAAGTCGGCCCCACATTCCACCATCTTTCGGCATTTCTTTGCCAATAATGGGCTGGGATAAGGATGATATTCAATACCACCGTGGTAAAAGACGATGAGTGTATCGACTTGCTTGCGGAGCAACCGCAGCTCATCAAAATCGGCATACACGTCAAGTGTTGCTGCTCCTGGTCTGTCATTTGTTGCAAAATTAAATTCATGTTCCGCAAAAGAGGCGATTCCCACTTTGCACCCTCCTTCATCAATTATCAGCGGCTTCTTTGCTTGAGAGATATTTTCTCCGGCGCCAACCGTCTTAATGCCTGCCGAATGACATTTGTCAATCGTGTTTATGACACCCTGTGTGCCACAGTCTCGAATGTGGTTATTTGCTAGTGACAAAACATGGAATCCAGCGGACTTTAGTGCCTTTATGCTACAGGTTGGCGCATGAAGCACAGGTCCAGCTTTTTGAATAGGCTTTGGTTCGTCGGTTAGAGCACACTCCAAATTGCCTATGACTAAATCGCTTTCTTGCATCATTGGCAAGATGTCATGAAATAAACCCTCAGCATCGCCACTCTTAAACTTCTCAAGAGTATCATTGGTAGGGCAAATATCTCCAAAAATAGTAATCTTCATTTTTATAATTTATATATCACATTAGCATTTTTTCATACATGCCTGAGACACTGCGCGCATTCTCCTTTGCATCAAACCCTTTTGATTTTATAGAAGACATGATGTCCTCGACTGTGATATTATTACTTTTACTTTTTATATCTTGAATAGTTTTTATCCAAATGTTGACATCAAAATTGTCGATAAACTCACACAAACCAAGATTCATGTTTACCGTTTGAGGAAAACCTTTAAACAATACACATGGTACACCAGCTGCTTGTGCTTCAACAGCAACAAGACCAAAACCCTCTTGCAATGAAGAGCCAACAAAAATATCAAAACTATGCATAACAACTGGAATATCTGAACGTTCCCCAAGTAATAATATCCTATTGTCAACACTATATTCTTTCGCACGCTCCATCATAGCATTAACATATTGTGGAGCATCATTGCGGCCAGCAACAACTAATGCGGCATCATGCCCCTTTTTATGTAGTTCATTCAACAAATCGACAATGAAAGCAAGATTCTTATGGGGCACAATTCTACCAACATTTCCTAGGATTATGCAATTTTCAGGAAAATTATATGATTCTCTTACTTTCTTAACAGCATCATAATCTACTTGTGAATATAACAATGTGTCAATGGCGTTATTAATTACTACACTTTTTTTTCTAATCCATGGCCAATACAATCGTTTGTTAGCTTCAAGCGAACATCCCCAATAATCTGTAGCATAATGGCTGATAAGAAATTTTTGGAGAAACACTTCTGTATTGTTCAAGAAGTTCCTTAACCATGAACCATGAAACTTGATATTAGCATGGCAATGTGATATTATATGTTTACATCCAGCCTTATGAGCAGCAAGGGCAATAATACCACATTTTGCATTGAGGTGGATATGAACTACATCGGGTTTCAACTCCTCATATATATTCTTGAACTGCTTTATGTATTGACGAGGTCCAATGCGCAATTGAGTTCCGATATATCGCATTTCACATCCATAAGATAGAATTTCATCATCAAATGCGCCTTTACTGAAAAAATCTTCAGGTGCAGTATTAATAAGAAAATCAAAATGTACATCCGAGGGTTTATTACGCAAGATGTCCATAAGCATCACCTCAGCGCCACCACGGTTCATCATGCCTGTAACCTGTAAAACACGTATCATGTCAATTATTAGGTTCTGGTAATGTTAACATTTCACCAACCTTTGCATCCCACTCAATGGGAATAAAATCTGGCATACCACTACATGGGAAGAAAGTGAACTCGCCAAAATAAACTCGACCAGCAGCTTCATAAAAGTCCATTCTTACATAAGGAAAAGGTTTAGAAAGTTCTTTGGCAGCAGCCACCATTTGTTCAAAATGTTTTGGGGGTTCAACATGGATGTTAGGATTGTGTGGATGACTCTTGCCAAAAGGCAGCAATTCCCAACTAAGTGTATAATAGTTTTGTGTCATATCTAAACTGCCACGTCCAACATTAACTTGCAGAAACTTAGGCTCGCCATTAAAACAATAGAATTTATAATCCATTAAGGCACCACTTTCATCTTCAAGATAACGCTCGCACACCACTCTTGGAGTCATTGCTCCATAATGCCATTCACGACCATTCCATGCAATATCATGCGTCAACCAATATTTGATATGTTTTTTCCAAATCCACCAGTTAATTTTAGATTTGTCTTTAACAATCAAATTCCAGCCACTTGCATGAGTGGCTTTTAGCACAAATTGCTGTGGCAATTTTGAAGGATTAAAATCATCCACGTTCTCATAAACTTCTAGCAAATCATTTAGTAGGTGACTGTATCCTTTGTCCTCAAGGTATTGTCTTACCAAAAACTTGTCACCAACTATTGGCATCAAGTCATTGCGATAATGCAACTTGAGCCACTGCAATTTTTCACTGAACGTTGAAGGATTCTCAAGATTTGGATTGTGCTGAACATATCTAAAGTATAATTTATTGATACACTCTATATCATTCAGTGTCTCTTTTTCACGTTCAGCTCGTCGAGCCAAAAACTTGAGCCACAATAAACGCAAAAATGGATTGCTATCTTTTAAATGAGTTAAATATGAATGAATTTTTTTTTTCATGATTATAAAATTTAATCCTTCTTTAAAAAACGATAAACTGAACGAATACCCAAAAAACTCTTATATCTTATTTTTGACAAAAAGTTGCCAAAGAGCATACCATAAAAGTCTTTACAACGAAAAGATAATTCACATCGTGATGATGACAAATACTCTTTTGCATCAGCATCAATACGGTCTAAAACTATTGTCAAAGCTTCATTTTTATATTCTTTTTTTATTGAATCAAACATTCCATGGAGCAATGTTAAACGGCTGCGCAGAAATTCATCACGATACTTTTCATAAAGTCCATTATCATGAAGATACTCACTTGTTATATCCATCACTTTAGCAAGACTGAATAAACTTCTACCTCTACGATTTGTAGTAGAATTAGGTTGCTGTCGATAGTATGATAATCGTTCTGGGAGAATTACGATGTTTTTAAGTGATGTGATTAATTGCCAATGAATAGGAATATCTTGTTTTGTGAGTCCTGGTGTGAATTTTATATTTAAATCACGGATTGTTGATGTTTTCAGCAATTTTGTCCAAATAAAAGCAGGACGACGAAGTAATGCAATCTTATCATCTGCCGAAATACCTATTAATGTCGATTGTTGTCTTCTTATACTTTTTAATTGAACTTCATCATAGAAAACACAATAATCCCATAAGACCATATCTGCATGGGTCTCAATAGCCTTGTTATATGCTTTCTCTACCATATCAAGAGCAAATAAGTCATCACCATCAAGCATTATCAAATACTCTCCATTTGCAAGCTCAATCGCCTTGTTTCTAGACACTGAAAGACCAAAATTCTTCTCCTGTTTAAAAAGTTTGATTCGGTTATCATTATCATTCCTGGCATATTCTTGCAATATATCCCATGTTCCATCTGTTGAAGCATCATCAATACATAATATCTCAATGTCATGCATAGTTTGATTTACTATGCAATCCATAGATGCTCGCACAAATTGCTCAACATTGTAAACAGATACAGCTATAGTGACTTTTGGAGTATTCATACAAATTAGTTTTCTCTAAACTATTATTCTTTTGCCTATTAATTTTGGACAATAACGAGTAGCAATTCTTATCAGAACAAAAATTAAAGGCAAAGATATTAACATGAGCGCGGCAATACGTAAAGTACCATTTATGCCAACCCTATCAAACAATACAATCAAAACTTCGTGACATAGTCGGTGAAATCCCAAAATTCAAAGACTTTCAATACCACAAATAACTAAAAACCGTTTTATGATATTATTATATCTAGATATCTGAAAACAGAAAGAAAATAATCCTGCCACTATCACTATTGCAAGTGGTGCCATATAAATTGGAAATAGATTCTCGCGTAAACTAATAGACGGTTGAAGCAAGAAAGCTATAATGATTCCAACAACAAAAAGAGAGCTCCATTTGGGCTTAGATAACTTCTGCTCCACATGAAAGTTCTTTGACATATTACCAATATATATAAAAATCAATACTGATAGTGCAGTATCAATAAAAAATGGAATATTAAATGAGTGGCCAAAGAAATAACCTAATAAATGAAATGTGACAATAGCGCCTCCCAGCAATAATTGGTTCTTTAGATATTTACATAAAAAATTATAAAAGTTGAGAGCAAAAAATAAACTAATTAAAAACCAAATTGTTCGGTATAATTGCCAGCACTGCTCATCCAATGGATTTAGTGAATGCCAAAGTTTCTGAAAAGCAGCCGCAAAACCTGTTGAGCCAATTAAGCAAAATGCAAAACTTAATGCTGTGAACAGACTAGCAAAAAACAACCAAGGAACAAGTAATCGAAGGAATAGTTTATAAGCATAAGCTGCTACAGCTTGTGGCTTGAAAAAATATCCAGATACAATAAAGAACAAAGGCAGATGAAAAGAATAAATAACATTATGTAGATTCAAAACAACCGGGGTATGTCCTAACATTACTAGAAGAATTCCTATTCCTTTCAATATGTCAAATTCATCAAGACGTCGCACTTACTTCTAAATTTAATATCTTCTAAATAAATCAAGTCTTTTTTGTATTATGTTTTTTATTGACTGTCTCTCAGTTGTTGATAAAACAATATAATACATGGAAATAGTAGTTATTATCGCTCCAACGAGAGTTAAAATAATTAATCTTAATATTGATGGTGATAGAGTTAATTTCAACAAAAAAGTAATTGAAAAACAAAGAAATGCAACAGTCGCAAGCCTAAAAAACACAATGCAAGCTTGCTTGATACTTAATTTTATTAATGGTTTTGACAATAATAATCGACAAATAAAAATTGCTATTTGCATAACAATCATACACACAAATGCGCTATTAGGATTCTGTGTCAATTTCATCACCAAAAAAGTAACAGGTAGGACCAAAAGTAAAATGGTTCCTGTCATTTGATAAAAAAACTTTACTTTTCCTGTTGCATTAATGGAGGTGACAAAGGGTTTTCCTAATACATCAATCAGAATTGCCAATAACAACAATCTTAGAAATGAAACTGAATAATCTGGGTATTTACCAAGCCATAAATGAAGAATTATATCAGTCTCAAGCCAAATAGGAAGTGAAAGGACAAACATTACAAAAAATGATACCTTGCAATTAAAAAACACAAGTCGATGCATTTGAGTAAGCTCATGTGTTGCATATTTCTTGGTAATTTGTGGATTTATAGCAGTTTGAACATTCTCTACAAAAGCTAAGACGGCACTCTCAACTTGAACAGCTATACCTCGAGCCGCATTCACTATTACTCCGAAGAACATGTTTAATAACACATTAACCCCTTGGTTTACAATGACAGAACCAAATGTTCCGTAGAAATTCCAACCAAAGAATCCTAATATTTCTTTTACTATTGGACGATGAAATCGAAAGTTCAATTTAGATTCAGAAAAATTAGATTGAGAGTACTTAATATAAAACAACACAATTATCAAATGAGTGATTAATAATAATGTTGAGTAAAAAATCAATTTATCACCATTTGTTAAGTAAATACAAAATGCTATTGTAATTTTAAATATACCTTCTATTATTGAAATCCATGCAAATACACTCATCCTTTCATGTGAAATGATTAATGCATTGTAAGGCACATAGGAAACACTTATAGCAATCATCAAAACACTTAAATGAAATACCCACAATGCAGCAGAGAAACGCTCTGGCGGAATCACCATTTTATTATACAGAAACCACAATCCTATAGTTTCAGCAAAAATGATTATTAGTGCAGCAATGGATAAATGTATTAATAATGTTGTATTAAAAACTTTATTCAGCTTTTCCTTGTCGCCTTTACCTAACTCATAAGTTAGAAATCGTTGTGTCACGCCAGACATTGAGCGATTGACAAAAGCGAACATTACTACAAAGCCACCTACAACATTATTAATCCCAAAATCATCTTCACCAAGTGCATGCAACAAAACGCGACTTGTAAACAAGCTAATAACCATTAAAAAAAGCATTCTAAAATATAGGAATGCAGTGTTTTTGGCTATACGTTTATTATTGCTGTCCATTGGCTGGATTTTGGATTGCGATTATATGGTCAATTTATAATTTGCCGTCTGCTTGTTCAAGAACCCACTTCACATCATAAGTTACAGCTTTTTCTTTTAATAGTGCCTTTATATTGTAACTGGCAAATTCTTTATGTGCTACCGCCATAATAACAGCATCGAATTTTTGGGACGACATTTCGTTGACTATCTCTATGCCATATTCGCGCTTTGCAATAGCGGGATTTGCCCAAGGATCATAAACAGTGATGTTTACATTGTATTCTTGCAGCGAGCGGTAAATATCTATAACCTTTGTGTTGCGTACATCAGGGCAGTTTTCCTTGAACGTGAAACCCATAATAAGGATGTCACTATTCAGCACCTGTATACCTTTCTTGAGCATAAGTTTGATGGTCTCATTGGCAACATATTCGCCCATGCCATCATTCATACGACGACCTGCCAAAATGATTTCTGGATTATAACCATAGCGCTGGGCGCACTGGGCGAGATAATATGGGTCAACACCAATGCAGTGACCGCCAACAAGTCCGGGTTTGAATGGCAGGAAGTTCCACTTTGTTCCAGCAGCCTCAAGTACATCTTTAGTGTCTATTCCCATACGATTGAAAATCTTTGACAACTCATTGACAAAAGCGATATTGATATCACGCTGGGAGTTTTCTATTACTTTTGCGGCCTCTGCTACTTTAATGCTACTAGCTTTATGAGTGCCAGCTGTAATGACGCTTGCATAAACATTATTTACCATCTCAGCAACAACAGGTGTAGAACCACTGGTTACTTTCTTGATTTTCTCTACAGTATGAAGCTTGTCGCCAGGGTTTATACGTTCAGGACTGTAGCCGGCGAAGAAATCTACGTTATATTTCAATCCACTCACACGCTCAACAACAGGGATGCAGTCATCTTCAGTCACACCAGGATATACAGTGCTTTCATACACTACAATGTCGCCTTTGCTGATTACTTTACCTACAGTGGTGCTGGCACCAACAAGTGGAGTAAGGTCTGGATTGTTGTTCTCATCAACTGGTGTAGGCACTGCTACGACATAGAAATTGCAGTCACGAATTGCGTTAATGTCAGTAGTACATGTGAATCCATTTTTTAATGCAGATTGCAATAAATCGTCAGCAACTTCAAGTGTTGCGTCATGACCTTGCATTAAAGCATTAACACGAGCCTGACTCATATCAAAGCCAATGGTTGGATATTTTGTAGAAAAAAGGCGTGCTAGAGGAAGTCCTACATACCCTAATCCAATAACACAGATTTTAATATCTTTCATAGTTGTTTAAAATTATAAATTTTTCCAATACCATTTTACTGCCTCTCTCAACCCATCTCGCATGCTGTATTTAGGTTCATAACCCATTAAGCGACATGCTTTGTCAACACTTGCCAATGAGTGAGGAATATCACCAACTCGATTTGGACCATGGGTTGGTTCAATATGCTTTATCAGCTCATCAAATTCACCTAGGTACTCACGTAGATAATCAACTAATTGATTTAGAGTGGTTCGTTCGCCATAAGCGGTGTTATAAATCTGATTCACAGCCTCAGGGTTGGTAGTGGTAAGTGCAAGCATATTCATTTGAATCACATTGTCGATGTATGTAAAGTCGCGACTGTATTCGCCGTCACCATTAATATTAGGTGCCTCATGATTCATGAATTGCTTAACAAACAATGGGATGACAGCAGCGTAAGCACCATGTGGGTCTTGACGACGACCAAACACATTAAAATATCGAAGACCGATGTATTCAATCCCGTATGTGCGGGCAAATACATCAGCATAAAGCTCGTCAACATACTTGGTTATAGCGTATGGTGATAAAGGACGCCCAATCTTGTCCTCAACCTTAGGGAGAGTCTCGCTGTCACCGTATGTGGAACTGCTGGCAGCAAAAACAAAACGCTTGATGCCAGCATCACGTGAAGCAACTATCACATTAAGAAATCCACCAATGTTAACCTCGTTTGTTGTGATAGGATCTTTCACTGAACGAGGCACGCTGCCAAGAGCAGCCTCATGTAGCACGTATTCCATACCTTCAACAGCCTTTTGACAATCTGCCAAGTTGCGAATATCACCAACCTGTAGATTAAACGAGTCAGGAAATTTTTCAAAAAACGGCAATAGGTTCTCAATATGACCTGTCGCAAAATTATCAAGAACTCGAACTTTATGTCCTTTCTCTAATAAATATTCAGTTAAATTGCTGCCTATAAAGCCAGCACCGCCTGTGACTAAAACCTTCATTATATTATTTATCTAATTTAAAATATTCTTTGTACCAAATCACAAAATTATTAATGCCTTCTTTTAATTGTATTTTAGGATTATAACCAATGTTATCTTCAAGTTTGGAAGTATCTGCGTTTGTCATATAAACATCACCAGGTTGCATTGGCATATAATTTTTAATTGCTGACTTTCCAAGTGAACTTTCCATCTCAGCAATAAAATCCATAAGTTTAACAGGATGACTACAACCAATGTTATAAACTCTTGAAGAGACATTATCATTATTAGGAGTAGGTATAACCTTCATTGTTAAGATTGTTCCATTAACAATATCATCTATATATGTAAAATCACGGATTAAATCACCATTATTGAAAACATTAATTGGTTTACTTTTTGTTATTGCATCAGCAAAAAGCATTGGTGCCATATCAGGTCGCCCCCAAGGTCCATAAACAGTGAAGTATCTTAATCCAGTACATTTAATACCATAAAGTTTACTATATGCATGAGCCATCAACTCATTACTTTTTTTGCTTGCCGCATAAAGACTAACAGGTCGATCAACTTTGTCATCCTCTTTAAATGGGGCATTCTCGTTAAGGCCATAAACAGAACTGGAAGAAGCATAAACTAAATGCTTAACAGGATAGTTTCTACAACATTCTAAGATATTTAAAAAACCTAAAATATTGCTCTCAACATATACCCATGGATTCTTTATAGAGTATCTAACTCCTGCTTGTGCAGCTAAATTGACTACATAATCAAACTTTTCTCTTTCAAATAGTTTTGGTAAATTATCCTTATCAGTAATATCCATACGGATAAACTTCAAATTAGGGTATTTTTGACTTGAATAGACCTTGTTAAATGAATCATCTTCCAAAGTTATTCCATTAAAATCAAGACGAGACTTTTTCAAATTTGGGTCATAATAGTCATTGATGTTGTCAAGTCCGATTACTTCATAATCCAAATCTGCCAATTTTCTGGTCAATGCGGCACCTATAAAACCAGCTGCACCTGTAACTAAAACTTTTTCTTTCATGTTAGTCTCTTTCAAATAAATCTCTTGTGTATACTTTTTCTTTAACATCGTCAAGTATGGAATCGAAACGATTAGCTAATATTACTTGACATTGATTCTTGAATTCTTCAAGGTCATTTACCACTTTGCTTCCAAAGAAGGTGGAACCGTCATCAAGGGTAGGTTCGTAGATGATAACTTTTGCGCCTTTGGCCTTGATGCGCTTCATCACGCCCTGGATGCTGCTCTGGCGGAAGTTATCGCTATTGGCTTTCATGGTCAGGCGATACACGCCCACCACCGTTTCCCTCTGCTTTTCTTCCTGCTTCGTAGAGTAATCGGCGGAGGCCGTATACATTCCGGCAATTTCCATCACGCGATCCGCGATGAAATCCTTTCGGGTGCGGTTGCTTTCCACAATTGCCTGAATCAGGTTCTCCGGCACATCCCGGTAGTTGGCCAGTAGCTGCTTTGTATCTTTCGGCAGGCAGTAGCCACCATATCCGAAGGAAGGATTGTTGTAATAATCGCCGACGCGAGGATCAAGGCAGACGCCTTTGATGATCGGCGCGGTTTTAAGTCCCTTCACCTCGGCGTATGTGTCCAGTTCATTGAAATAGCTGACGCGCAGGGCCAGATAGGTATTCACAAACAGCTTTGTCGCTTCGGCTTCGGTGCAGCCCATAAACAGCGTTTCGATATTCTGCTTGATAGCGCCCTGCTGCAACAGGGAAGCAAAGGTTTCCGCCTGCGGGCGGGTCTGCGCATCACAGCCCACGATAATGCGACTGGGATAGAGGTTGTCGTACAGCGCTTTGGATTCGCGCAGAAACTCAGGAGAGAAGATAATATTGCCGGCGTTCAGCTGCTTGCGGATGTGCTCCGTATAGCCCACGGGAATCGTGGACTTGATCACGATCGTTGGCTTGACCTCCCGGTCAGCGGTGCTTTCCAGAACCAGCTTCAGCACAGACTCCACAGCGGAGCAATCGAAGAAATTCTGCTTGGGATCATAGTTCGTCGGCACCGCAACGATAACGAAATCGGCATCCGCATAGGCGGAAGCGCCGTCTGTTGTGGCGGTGAGGTTGAGCTGGCGCTTTCCGTCCTTGGCTTCCGTCAGGAATCTCTCGATATATTCATCCTGGATAGGAGAAACGTATTGGTTCAGCTTCTCCACCTTTTCCGGCACAATATCTACTGCTGTGACAGTATTATGCTGCGCAAGCAGAACCGCCAGGGACAAGCCGACATAGCCCGTGCCAGCCACCGCGATGCGGTATTTCTTATCTATGGCATTAGGCTGCTCATCCGGCGATACAAACAGGGCCGCGGGATTGAACCCCAACACTTCCGACAGCGCAAAGAGCTGATCTGCCGAAGGCGTGTAATCCCCTGTCTCCAGTCTGGAGAGAATGGAGCGATTCATCCCAACAGCAGATGCAAGCTGCGCTTGGGTGAGTTTCTTTGCCTTCCGGGAAGATGATACCGTTTCAGAAAGCAGTTTTAGAGAAAGTTTTCTCATACTCCTTGGGCTCCTACGTTAATGTTATTGATAGCAACATCCATTCGGGGTGCCAACAATACAATTATACAGGAGCTTGCTATAATTGTCAACAGCAGGTGTCGAAATCGAGAGTTTTAATATAGAATTGTGTTGCTATCAGAAACACAAGAAAACCCTGCTATCTCCATAATAACGCCGAAACCCTGCTCACCGTGTCTAGCGAGCAAGGCATTTATGCATACAAAGATTACAAATATAGTTTACAATTCTTTTTGGAGCTTCTCCTGTAGGGCATACGATATTTCCCTGAGCGTTTTCAATTCATCGCTTGAGTTGCTTTAGTTGACAGTATTCCCACTCCAGCCTTAAGGTCGATGTTGTATATTTCTGCATACATTTTGCCGACAAAAGAGCTATACTTCACATGTATTGATATGTTCATCATCCTCAACATCTTCAAATAATCGCCGTAGTTGATCAGGCATTGCTCCAATAATCCTATCACGATTTCGTTTTTGCAAAAAAGCCGGATTCAGCTTTGATTTTGAGTATTGTAAATACATACCTTCGGTTTTTTTATTCAATAGCTGCGTAAAATATCTCTCCCAGCTAAAGTATTCTTCACTGTCTATGTATTCACTGGGGTTCGCCAATGCCATCTTTACCTCGTTGTCGTTCACTAATCCTGATGATAAAAGAAGCCACTCAAACGATTCTGGAAGATATAGCTGTATCGTAGCATATCTCTGAATCATCTGGTAGATTTTCTCCATATGCGCTCCGAATGCGGCCCCATCAGCAATTACTGTTAGGCCATCATTCACTCTGCTCTTTTGAAGCATCCCGAAAATATTCCCGGCTCCATTTGCCGTAACACATGAAATATTACATCGACATGACAAATCCAAGAAAAAATCGTATCCCGCATTGGAGTCTTCCACAATCAGTTGGCCATGTAAAGCTTCTTTCGGTTGCTGATAATTCCCATAAATGCGATAGAGATGATGATAAATCGGTTCTTGATAAGCATACTTTCCGGAACTGTGTATTCCGTATATTTCTGTTACACTATACGGGAGATTACTTAATCCTTCTCTTGTTACAATTACATAATAATTGTCTGTGACTCGAATTGCGCGGGCAAATTCTTCTGAAGCAACAAATCGGTTCCCTTCGTCAATAAAGATCAAACAGTGATGGATTTCTTTCAACTGCTCCATCCACGTATTTCCAGCCAGAACACGACACGGGCAGTTACAATTCAGGCTGATTCCTGTATCCGAGCCGTTCAAATTATACTCCTGTATCATGTCTATCAGTGTTGTCTTTCCAGTTGCGCTATCCCCTTTGAGGATTGTAATGTTTCTCAGAAAATCCATCTCATATTTCAAATGAGCAGACTGAACCATGAGGTGTATGATTCCTCGCATTAGACATACCTCCCCGCAACCGGAAGGAGCTCTTTCATGTTGTGAACCACTTCGCCAGTATTGAGAATTGTGATTTCAAATTCTTCATCGCCGAATTCCATTAAATGGCGAAGATTGACAGTCACGTCTTTTGTCTTGCCTATACGCAAAAGGGACGCCGCGCAATTATCTCCACAATTTGATGCGTTAAATACTTTGTCTGGCACTTTATCAATCAAGATTAACGTTTTTACGCCACCGGATAGCGTAGTCGGGGCGATGATCCCAAGCACAGGACTGTCAATCGCGCCATTCCCAAGCACGACAGAGTTATCCACTTCTTTTACCATCTGTATAACATCCGGGTCGGATAACCACTCTGGCTGATAATTGAACTTGAAATATACTGAAGTATTATAGATGACATCGTCCATATCGCCGTAATAGATTTTCAGCATTTGTCATCCGCCTTTCTTGTCACACATGCCATTCCCAGTCAAAGGAAATATGATCGGTTTGTTCGACAATCATTGTTCCAGTCATTTTTAGTCTTTCAGTATTCTTAAGTTCTCAAAGCGGAACCAATGATCACTATAGTTTTCCACTTTATACGATCCCTCGATACTGCCTCGCTGACTAATTTGAAGTCCCTCTTTTAATAGCTGTTCACGCTGAGATTCACGGGAACCTCCGCGGCCATCCGCCAGCACGCCTCGAGCAGATACAATTCTCCAATATGGAAGTGGATTATTATTCATATCAAGGCGCAATAATGGCCTACTCGGTAGATTTTCTACTGATCTGCCGTACAGTTTGCTTAAGAAAGCAAATATATGATCCCAACACGTTATGCTGCCCGCGGGCACCTTTGAAACAAGCTGAGCAATCATTCTTACCGAAATCTCTCTCCCATTCTCCAATGGCATAACCACAATGACATTATCATTATCACCACTAACAGGCGGCTCATACATAACAAGGTTTTTAAAGAAATCCATAGCCTTCTCGGCTTCGGACTTTTCTTTTCCGACCGATACATTTGTGCCAAACGGCAGCCCTTGTTCACGAACAACAGCTTTAAAAAACATTCGCACGGCA